>Ga0209754_1000334_pt1 | contig 69992 bp, 71 predicted proteins | sample MesohylBB_FD_187295 | JGI IMG/M metagenome (GOLD analysis project Ga0209754, IMG submission 187295) | Host-associated microbial community of the marine sponge Aplysina aerophoba from Gulf of Piran - sponge mesohyl, lysed by bead beating... | ecosystem: Host-associated > Porifera > Sponge >...
GGCGGAGATCAACCAGGTTGTCGAGTGGCTGGCCGGGATCGTCCGCGAGGAGGCCCTCCCCCAAAAGCTGCTGATCCTTCATCAGTTTCGATTGCAGATGATCACCAACCGCCATCTGGTTGAGACTCCTCCGGAGCTGGCGGTGTTGATCCACATGGACGGACAAGGCCCGCTGACTGCCAAGTACACCACCTGGAACGTCTTGACCAGAGAACCCGATGCCGACCGGTTCCATTGGGGTTGGAAGAACTTCTACGACGAGGACATGCCCGTCGCCACCCCAGAGCAGGTGCTGGCCCTTACGCCCTACCCGGCGTTCGTCTCGTTCCAGTAGGGCGGCTAGAGCTGGTCGATGTAGGTGTCGGTGCCCACCACGGTCTTGTAGAAAGGGCCAGCCCAGCAGACGTTGGCCAGGCCGGAGCCGTTGATGGCATCCACATACGACCGGAAGGCGTCCCAGCATCCGTCGGGCTTCTCGTCGCTGAAGAAGATCTGAAGGGTACGGGCCTCGGTGCCGGTGCCCGAGCCCAGATCCATGGGCGAGTTGGAGGTGATCTCGTCGCGTTGGCGGGGCTTCCAAGTCGAACCGATGGACACCGGCGAACCAGCCATCATCTCGGGCATGGCCTTGTCCCGCAAGAAGTTGTGGAGCTCTTCCTCGCTGACGCCGTCGGCCCGGTCCATGGCCACCACGCCGATGCCGGCGTAGCCGTGGTCGAGGGCCAACTCCAGCGGCACCGGGTCGTCGTCGCGGTAGGCGGCCCAGGCGACGTCGGCCAGGATGGTGTGGCGGTGGGTGCGCTCGGCGAACCCCCGGTCGTTGGTGTACAGCCAGTGAACCTGGTCGCTGGCCCACTCCCAGTGCTCCTCGTCGTGGCCGTCCAGCACCCAGTACACCGCCAGAAACGATCCGTCATCGGCTTGTGACAGCTCACCGCTGCCGTCGGTGATGCGCAGATTCTTCAGCGCCCGGGGGGCCACCCAGCGGGAGCCGGCGAACAGCCAGGGGCCAATCATGCACCCGGCATAGAAGTGGTCTCGCTCGTACCAGCGGTTGTACTCCTTCTCGTGGCCCGGATTCGGGTCCACCATGGTGAAGAGCATGCTGCCAACGTGGATGGGATAGTCGTTCACGCGGCTGACGCTAGTCGGCGCGTTCTAGTCTCGTGACAGTGAGCGAGCATCCGTTCCGGGACAAAGCCGCCATTGCGGGAATCGGCATCACCGAGCTGTCCAAGAACTCGGGGGTCAGCACCCTCACCCTGGCGTTGCGGGCCATCATGTCCGCCATCGAAGACGCCGGGCTCAACCGGGAGGACATCGACGGGGTGGCTTGCCATCAGGTGCAAGATTCGGTCACCGCCTCCATCGTGGCCCAGTGCCTGGGGGTGGACGACCTGTCGTGGTACTGCGATCAGTTCGGCGGCGGCTCCACCTCGCACTCGGTGGTGGGCCATGCCGCCAGCGCGGCCGCCCTGGGCCATGCCCGCCACATCGTGGTGTGGCGGTCGATCAACGCCCGCTCCGAGCACCGCATGGGGGGCACCGGCCGCCCGCCCCCGGCCATCGTGGAGACCCAGTACCAGCATCCCATCGGCTGGGTGACCCCGCCGCAGTGGTATGCCATGTTCGCCCGCTCCCATATGAGCCGCTGGGGAACCACCTCGGAGGATCTCGGACGCATCGCTGTCCAGCAGCGGGCCAATGCCGTGCACAACGAGCGGGCCATGATGCGGGCCCCCATGGCCATGGACGACTACCTGGCCTCCCGTTGGATCGTGGAGCCGTTCCGGCTGTTCGACTGCTGCCTGGAGACCGACGCCGCCGCCGCAGTGGTTATCACCACCACCGAGCGGGCCCGGGATCTGCGCCAGCCCCCGGTGCTGATCTCGGGAATGACCTGGGGCGGCGGCCACATGATGCACAGCAACCGGGTGCAGGCCGACTGGACCACCTCTATCGCCGCCAAGATGGCCCGGCGGCTGTACGAGATGGCTGGCGTCGGCCCCGACGACGTTCAGTACGCCTCCCTCTATGACGCTTTCACCCACCTGGTGCTGGTCCAGGTGGAGGACTACGGGTTTGCCCCCAAAGGAGAGGCCGCCGCCTTCATCGCCAACGGCGGCACCGCCCCCGGTGGCCGAGTACCGGTGAATACCCACGGCGGGTTCTTGTCGGAGGGCTATGTCCATGGCCTCAACAACCTGCACGAGGCCGTCCGCCAGATACGGGGCACTGCCGGGCGCTTCCAAGTGCCCGATGCGGAAGTGGCCATGTCCACCGGCCAGCCCGGTTATGTGGCCGGCAACTCCTCAGCCATCATCCTGCGCCGCGATAGCTGACCGGCTCAGTTTGACGGAGGCGGGCGTTGTACCAGGCCGCCGCCGCGGCCACCACCAGCACCAATGCGCTGAGCCCGGCCCAATGGCTCAGCGAGTGAAAGCCGAAGCGCTCCATGACCACACCAGAGGACAGCCCGGCAATCGCGCCTCCGCCAGTCATCATGAGGTCGGCGCCTCCCTGTACTTCCACCCGCTGGTCCACCGGAATGGCGCCGATCAACAGCGCGCTCCCCGCGATCAGCCCGAAACTCCAGCCCAAACCCACTAGCAGGAGGCCGGCGAACATCCCGGCGCTGTCTTCCGCGCTGTTGTGAGCCGCGGTCTCCGCGCCGATGCACAGAATCACACCACCCAGCCCGACCATGAGATAGGGGCCGATTCGGTCGACCAGCCAACCCACGATGGGCGAGAAGGCGAACATCCCGATGACGTGGACCGAGATCACCCAGCCGATTACCTGGAGATGGTGATCGCCATTGTCCATGTGCAGCGGCGTTATGGTCATCACCCCCACCATCACCGCCTGGCCCATGAGCATGGCGATCACCGCTAACCGAGCGGCGGGCACAGTGGCGATTCGGCGCCCCACCACTCGCAGCGACGCCGGACGGGCCGCGGTTTCGCCCACTTTGCCCAGCACTTCCAGCGGGTCGGGGCGCAACCAAACATGGGTGGCGGTGAGGCCGATGACAAAAAGAATGGTCGACAGCAGGTAGGGGCCGGACAGCTCCGGAAGGCCCAAGAACCGGGCCACCGCCGCGGCGGGACCCAGCGCGATGGTCGGTCCCAGTGCTGCTCCAAAAGTCGTGGCCCACACCAGCATCCCGATGGCTCGGGCCCGGCGGTCATCTGGGGCCAGGTCGGCACAGGCGAATCGGGCCGCCAAGTTGGTGGCGTTGCCTGCTCCGATGCCGATGATCCCCACCACCAATAGGGGGTAGAAGTCGGCCAATGCGGCCAAGAAGGCGAGCCCGGCCCCGATTGTTCCTATCGACCACCCCGCGACCATGCCCCGGCGTCGGCCGAGTCGGGCCATCCGGCGAGCCAGGGGAACCGTGGTCACTACGCTTCCCACCTGCATCATGGCGGCAGCCAAAGTGGCCAGCGTGTCGCTGTCGGTGATCTCCTTGGCCAGCACCGCGGCTGCCGCGAATCCCGAGGCCATCGCGGCCGAAGTGGGACCACCGAGGCCATCAGCGTCCTACTTGCCCGCTGAAAAGCCGCTGCTTGCTCTATCGACATCTCTGGTCTGTTCTCAGTTCTTGGGTGTCCAACGAACTTGGCTGGCCCCGGCTCACTCTAGGTCGGGATTGTGACAGTCTGGGAACGATGGCCGCCGTTGATCACCCCGCCGGGCAAGCGCCCAAGCCCCGGCCCTATCCGGAACGGGACTCGGCGCCGTGGTGGGAGCGAATCAACCAGCACCGCTTCGAGTTGCAGCGCTGCGACGGGTGCGGGGCGTGGCGGTGGCCGCCCCGGGCCATGTGCGGACGCTGTGCCTCCTTCGAGTTCACCTGGACGCCGCTGTCGGGCCAAGCCACCGTGGAGAGCTGGGTGGTGAACCACCATGCGTTCTTGCCGGGGTTCGCCTCCCCCTACACCGTGGTGCTGGGCCGCCTCCACGAGCAAGACGACCTCTGCCTGCCCGCCACCTGGCAAAGCGACGCCGACCCCACCCCCGGACAGCCCATCCAGATCGCCTTTGAGAGCCACACCGACGACGAAGGCCCCTTCACCCTCCTCGCCTGGCGCCCCGCCTAGGTTGGCCAACTGTTGCCAAGTTAGTGAACTGCATTTATAATAAGCACAGTTGTATTAAGTGAACTTGTATAAGTGGAAGGACAGCGTGTGGACACGCCGGCGAGACCCAGGGGTCTCTACGACCGCGAGGCTGAGTGGGAAGACCTGTCGCGTTTCGTCTTGTCGCCGCGGCCGGGCCTTCGGGTGGGAATCGTGTATGGACGACGCCGTTATGGCAAGAGCTATCTGCTGCGCCGCTTGGTGGAGGCAGTGGGCGGGGTGTACCACTTAGCCCTGCGCGAGGAGCGCAGGCCCGCACTGGACCGGTTCGCCAACAGCCTCAGCCGGCAGCTTCAGTGGGCGCCGTCTCAGCCGTTTCGGGACTGGAGCGACGCCATGGAGCAGGCGGCAAGTGTGCTGGGTGCCCGCGGGACGCAGCCGCAGGTGTTGGTGATCGACGAGTACCCCTACCTCCAGCAGAACAGCCCCGAGCTGGATTCAGCGCTCCAAGCTGTGATGGATGAGACCGCGGCCGGTGGCCTGGCCGAGGGGTGGGCAGCGCCGGTGAGCATTGTCTTGTGCGGGTCGGCAATGTCGGTGATGACCCAAATCTTGAGTGGAACATCGCCACTGCGCGGCCGGGCGGCCTTGGATATGCCGCTAGCCGCCTTCGACTACAGGCAGGCCCGGGGCTATTGGGGAATCGGAGACCTAGACGCGGCATTCGCAGTGGACACCGTGGTAGGCGGGGCTGCCGGCTACAAAGATCTGACCGCCGACGCCGGGATTCCAACTCGTCGTAAGGGCCTGCCTGAATGGCTGGCTGCCACGGTATTGAATCCATCGCATGTCTTGTTCCGGGAGGACGACTACCTGCTGCGAGAAGACCCTCGGGTCACCGACGAGGCCACCTACTATTCCCTGCTACAGGCAGTGGCCGACGGGCGGACATCACCAGCCAAGATTGCCGAAGCGCTGGGCAGGACGTCCAATGACATCAGCCATCACCTAGGGGTGATGACCACCGCTGGCTTCGTGGTCCGCCACGAGGACCTGTTGGCCGATCGGCGACCGGTCTATCGGATAGCCGACCCGATTGTGCGCTTCCATCATTTGATCAACCGACGGCACCGGGCACAGTTGGAAGATCGCCATGCGCTCGACGTTTGGTCCAACGCAGACGCCACTTACCGCTCTCAGATCGTCGGCCCCCACTTTGAGTCGATCTGCCGCCTATGGGTAGACCGCTATGCAGCCGAGGAGACCTTGGGCGGCCCCGCCGACACATCGGCTTCGGTGCAGGTGAATGACCGCCGTCGACGCCAGGCATTCGAGTTGGACGTGGTTGCGCTCAGGCAGGGCGAGCAAAAGGGAAAGGCCAAGACAGTCCAATTCCTGGGTGAGGCGAAGGCTTACCGACTTGACGCCGACGCCCTGACACGCCTTGACCATCTGGCCGACCTACTGGCCGGCCGCTCCGGGGTCACCCTGTCTCCTTCGGCCAAACGCCTGCTGTTCTCCGCCGAGGGCTTCACCTCTGAGTTGATCGCCGCAGCCACTACCCGTCCGGATGTGGGGCTCGTTGACCTTCAGCGTCTCTACGAGGGCGCCTGAGCCGGGAATCTAACTCCAGGTCCAGCCGCACTGCTGGGTGACGGGGCGGATGTGGTGCAGGGCGTTATCTGTTTCGAAGAGGAAGGTGCCGAAGGTGGAATTGTCGAAGTTGCGAACTGACAGCATTATCCACGGATTCTCCGGCTGAACTGCCTCGTTGATGAAGTCTACTTGGTCTTCGTCAGGCAGAAACGCCCCCTGGCTATCGGCGGACTCCCACCAGTCGCGCCAGGTTCCATTGTCATCTAGGAAATCTCCTCGCCTCTGGTCGTCCCACGACCAGTAGTCGCGGGGCAGGAATGCGTGGAGCACCGGGATGCGGTTGTTTCGAGCGAACTGGCCGGCCAGGAATCCGTACTGCGTCGACAAGAACACGTCCAAATCGCCGTATCGGCATCTCACGATGAGCCAGGCATCTGAGTTGTCGAACGGGAACGACATGGTGTGGGTGAACGCCGGCACCCACGCCAGAAAGGCGTCTCTTGTGGTGTCGCTATCCCACGAATGCCGGTTGTCTGGCGCACTGGCTGCCGGAGTAACTGTGCCGCAGACGCCGGCCTCCTCAATCTCGGCGTAACGGGTATACAAGTGATCGGCGACGCAGCGGAAGACGTCGTTGTGGGTGCAGACGTTGTAGGCGTGGGCATCGGTTTCTGCTCGGCATGCTTCCACCGACAGCGCTCCGGCCACCAGAGCGTGGGCCGTCTCGTGCAAAAGGGTCTTCAAGAAGGCGTCGAGGCGGCGAATGTGGTGCAGGTCGGGTTGGTAGCAGCCGATGATGATGCCGCCTTGAGTCGCGGTGGCGCAGGTTGAGCCGGCCGGGACGAGGCTGCTGGTTGGAGGCCGCTCGGGCTTGCCCTGCACATCGACCTCGCCCCAAATCTGCTCGATCAGCTCCTGCGCTTCTTGGTCTGAGAGCGAGTAGTTGAACTCCGGGTTCTCCCATAGGCCGTCCCAGGCGCACTCTTCCCAGTGGTACGGCCCTTCGGCAATGGCGTGGGTGCAGCGCCCTGAAGGCGGTTGTTCGGGCACTTGGATCGTGGCCTGTATGCGGGCTTGGGGGACCGGAGCCCCGTCGGTGCACCCGCCGGGCACGACTTCGGTGTCGATGCCGAATCGGCAACGGTAGACGTTCAGCAGTGCCTCTTGTTCAACCACCAACTTGTCGCGGATCGCAATTGCCGCGCCGGTGGGCATGCCGGCAAAGGGCCCCGGCTCGTCGGCAGGCTGGTTCGGAGCCCCGTCGGTGCACCCGCCGGGCACGACTTCGGTGTCGATGCCGAATCGGCAACGGTACACGTTCAGCAGTGCCTCCTGCGCCGCGATCAAGTTGTCGCGAGTTTGTACGTCAGCCACGGTTTGAGCGCTGGCTGGCGATCCCAGCCCCGCCACCACGGCAAAGACGACCGCTATCGCACCCCAACCCCTCATAGAGGACGATTCCCTGGTCTAGCGTCCGCCGTTACCGAGAGCACCAATAATCATCGTATCGGCAACGTCTAAGAACCCCATGTCGCCCCGCTGCCCGTCCAGCTTCACCAGTCCTCGTCGGTGGGAAACCCATAATGCTCTGCCAGGGTGATCAGCCGGAGGCCATCAGCGCGCTGCAACTCGGGGACTTTGATCCGTCCCAAGCTTCGGTCAATTCGCTGAGGGATTCCCCGGCCCAGAGGTGCTTGGCTGAATCTCCTGGCTCTACGAAGGGGCCTGCGCGGGGACTCTGGTGCCGTACTTTTGGCGCGCTTCCTGTCCAGAGACTCCCAGAATTTCACCGATCTGCGACCAGGAGAGCCCTCGCGAGCGGGCGTCGGCAACTGCTCGGGCCAGGGCCTCGTTGACCTCTTCGAATTGGTTGATCCATTTGGCAATCACCCCTATCGACTCCAACGGTGCGGGTCTCAGATCTGCTGGGTCGACCTCATCTGCCCACTTCTCGAACGCGGCCAGCTTCTCGGCTAGCCATTCTTCTCGATCCTTATCCAAATCCTTCTCCTTCATTGCAAGAATCTTCGCCTGGCTGGCATGGATGATAACCGCATCAGTGGCACCATGGACCCCCACAATCACCCCGGTCCTAGCTTCAACGCGAAGAGCCCAATAACCACATCGCGCTCTCGCCGGTTGTAACGGATCCGCGTGTCCTTCATGAACACGACCCAACTCCGCGAACTAGCAAGCTCCAGCCATTCCTCGTCTGCGATGGCCTCGTCAGCGGGGACTCCGTAGTGCTCCGCCAGGGTCGTCAGCCGGAGGCCTGCGGCGCGCAGCAACTCGGGGACTTTGATCCGTCCCAAGCTTCGGTCAAGAAAGAGGTCAGGCAGCCCGTCGGGATGTGGCACGGACGACGTCCTCGAGCTGGTGGGGCGGAACGCCGAACTCTTCGCTCAATTCGCTGAGGGATTCCCCGGCCCAGAAGCGTTCGAGCACATCAGAGACTCGCGCGCCGCCGCGCTCAAAGACAGGAGAGCCGAACGATCGGCCAGGATCGGCCACAACCTCCGCTTCGCGGTATGCCGGAACCTGGATGATGGAGGCATATCCATCCGGGCCGTAGCGAATGGGTTTGAGGTATTGCTCGATGATCTCCGCGAACACTCGTTGGCCATTACGAATCACCACCAGGTCTCTTGTTCTTGGACCTCGGCCAGCATCCTGGTTCTGCTCGGCGTAGTCGAACAGAAGTTCAGCACCGTCGGTGTATAGCCGTTTAGAGGCCAGGGCATGGTCGATTCCCATCTGCCGTTGCAGCTCATCTAGCGCCGGACGAACCCGCTGCATCGGCACCCCACTGCGTCGGATGGCAGCGAGCACTAGACCTTCCGCCAAGCCGATGAATGGAATAGTGGGTCCACGAAACGTGTTGGTCGGCAAGTAGGTGAGCACTGGATCGCCGCTCACTTCGGGCCTGTCAGGAAATCGCCGGGTGTACCCTTTGGCCCAACTGGCCAGAGTCGAGGACGGCACATCCACGATCCGCGCGGCCTCCCCAATGGTGTACAGCGGCACGTCGAACCGATGATCATCTACGAGTCTCAGGGCGTGCCTCCTTTCGCTACCACCATATTGGAGTCCGCTAGCTCAATCGCGTTGGGTAGTGCTCTTGTTCCGAATCTGGGTCTATTGCTGAGGAACGAATCCACGAACTGCTCAAACCAGCGGATCAGCCAGCTCACTCCCTCCCGTCAGCCTCCGTCGCAGGGCCATCCCACACTGGCACGCTGGGAGCAGACCACCTCAAACGTTGCCAGGGCAATATCGATGTCGTATCGGGTGAATGGCTGACAGGATTGGTCACTACTCATCACCGACCATTCATATCGGCAGCCTCCGGTATTAGTGTGATCCCAGCCGAACAGAGCGTGGCCAAGCTCATGGGCCACCGTCGCCAACCGGCCATGGTGGTCCGCACTGCCGAAAGCGACCCCGTCCACGATCACAGGGCCTCCGTACCAGGCCACTCCCAAGCCATCGGTGCCCCTGTCCGGCCACGGAGCGGGCAGGATCATCAAGAGCAGATCGCTCCCAACGTCCTGGCGTGCTGCCCGGTAGCACGCCGAGGTTTCCCTCACGTCGCGCCGTGTGAGCGAACCCTTGTTGGCCCGAACTCGGTCGAGCGTCGCTAATGTCTCCCGCCCCAATTCGGCATCCGGGGGCCACAGCACTTGGCCAGCGGTGAACGTCACCGTCGCCAGGCCGGACGACTCCCGTGCGAAGAACCCGCCGACCTCCCAGTTCAGCCTGTCTACTACCCGCTGCAAGTCCTCGTCATCGACGGGGATGCCCGATGGCAAACACGAATAGACCGGAATCCGGTAGCCAGTCGGCACCGGGGCAGGGCAGCCGCCCGGCACGATGTGGGTGTCTCTGCGGAGCTGGCAGCGGTACACGTTTAGCAGCACTTCTTGGGAGGCAACCAACCCCTCGAGGACCATCACCTGATTGTCGGTCTTGGCAACACGGGCATCGGTTGTCGTCACTCTGCGAGGGGAAATGTGATCCGCCGCGGCCCCAGTCGAGAAGACAGCCAAGAGCACGGCAAGCAGAACGGTCAAGAGCTTCAGAGCCAGCTCACGCCCCCGACGCTCAGCACGGTTAGGCGGCATATGCCGACTCTCTGACTTCCTCTTGGCCATGATATCGACTCCTATCGCTTGCTCATTATCGCCACCATCAACGACAGCGTCTGACAACCCTATGCCGCCCCGTTGCCTGTCCAGACTGGCTAGTGGTCTGGTTGCCTGTCAGGTCCGATGGCCGTCCGGCGTGACCTGAGAGGGGGTGGGTGTACTAGATTTCTCGCGGACCCGGAAAACGACTAGGGAGATGCCGTGGAAGTTTCGGTCACCATCAACGGGGACAGCCATACGCACGATGTCGAGCCGCGCACGCTGCTGGTTCACTACATCCGCGACGTGGTTGGCCTCACCGGCACCAACATTGGGTGCGACACCTCCTCGTGCGGAGCCTGCACCATCCATGTGAACGGCGAGTCGGTGAAGTCTTGCACCATGCTGGCCGTGCAGGCCGACGGGCAAGACCTCTTGACCATCGAGGGGTTGGCCGACGGCGATGTGCTCCATCCCATGCAGGAGTCGTTCCGCCAGTGCCACGCCCTTCAGTGCGGGTACTGCACGCCGGGCATGGTCATGGCCGCCGTCTCGCTGCTGGATGAGAACCCCGACCCCAGCGAGCGAGAGGTTCGCATCGGGCTCGAGGGCAACCTGTGCCGCTGCACCGGGTACCACAACATCGTCAAAGCTGTATTGCACTGCGCGGAGGCCTCGTCATGATTCCTGCGGCATTCGACTACATCCGGGCCGGATCGGCCGAAGAGGCGCTGGCTGCTTTGGCCGAGCACGGCGACGAGGCCAAGCTGCTGGCCGGGGGCCACTCGCTTTTGCCCCTGATGAAGCTGCGGTTGTCCACCCCCGCGGTGCTGGTGGACATTGGCCGCCTCGACGACCTGAGCTACATCAATGACGCCGGCGACCACCTGGCCATCGGCGCCCTCACCCGCCACCGCGACGTGGAGACCAGCGGGCTCGTGCAGTCGCAAGCCGGGCTTTTGGCCGAGGCCACCAGCCACGTCGGCGATCCCCAGGTGCGCCACCGGGGCACCATCGGCGGCTCCATCGCCCACGGCGACCCCGCATCCGACCTGCCGTCAGTGATGCTGGCCATGCGGGCCACCCTGGTGGTTCGAGGACCGGGCGGCGAGCGTGAGGTCGCAGTGGACGACTTCTTCACCGGCTTCCTGGAGACCTCTTTGGGCGACAACGAACTGCTCACCGAGATCCGGGTTCCGAAGATGCCCGACGCCACTTGGGGCTTTCAGAAGTTCAACCGCCGAGCCCAAGACTGGGCCATTGTGGGCGTGTCGGCCATCGTGGCCAACGGCAGCGCCGGCGTGGGCCTGGTGAACATGGACAGCACCCCGATTCGGGCCGCCGGAGTGGAAGCTGCGCTGGCCGGGGGTGCCTCGGCCTCCGACGCGGCCGAAGCGGCCGCCGAGGGCACCAACCCGCCATCTGACCTGAACGCCGGACCCGAGTACCGCGAGCACCTCGCCCGGGTGCTCACCCGCCGGGCGCTCGAAGCCGCTGGACGCTAACTCTCCTGACTTGGGCTCTCAGCCTTCTTCGGCCGCCGAGGTGGCCGACGGGCTGAAAAGCTGCGACTACCTGGCCGACGAGGGGTTGGCCACGGCCGTGTTCTTGGCCATGACCCTCAACCGCCCCTTGCTATTGGAGGGTGAGCCCGGCGTGGGCAAGACCGAAACGGCCAACGCCCTGGCCGCCTGGACCGGCGGCGAGCTGATCCGCCTCCAGTGTTACGAGGGCATCGACGTGGCCCAGGCGGTGTACGAGTGGGACTACTCCCGCCAGCTCCTGCACCTGCGCACCGCAGAGGCCACTGGCGGCGCCACCCGGGACACCGCCGACGCCCTCGAAGACGAGCTGTACTCCGAGCGCTTCTTGATCCGGCGCCCCCTGCTGCGGGCCATCGCCGCGGTCGAGGGCCCGCCCCCGGTGCTGTTGATCGACGAGGTCGACCGGGCCGACGACGAGTTCGAGGCCTTCCTACTGGAGATTTTGTCGGACTATGCGGTGACCGTGCCCGAGATCGGCCGGTTCGCGGCCGTCACTCCACCCCGGGTGATCATCACCTCCAACCGCACCCGCGATGTGCACGACGCCCTCAAGCGACGCTGTCTGTACCACTGGGTGGAGCACCCCGGCTTCGAGCGGGAGGTGGCCATCATCGGCCGCCGAGCGCCCGGGGTGAGCGAACCACTGGCCCGCCAGGTGGCCGCCGCGGTGGCCGCATTCCGGGAGCTGGGCCTGTACAAACCGCCCGGCGTGGCCGAGAGCATCGACTGGAGTCTGGCCTTGGGCCGCCTCGGCGCTGCCGAGCTGACCCCAGAGATCACCCAGGCCAGCCTGGGCTCGGTGCTCAAGTACCGGGAAGACCAGCAGCGGGTGGTTGACCAGGGCATCGGCGGCCTGATCGAACAGGCCATCGCCCGTGCAGGTTGACGAACTAGCGGTCGGTTTTGTAAATGCGCTGAGAGGCGCGGGCATCGACGTGGCCGTGGGGTCGTCGGTGAACTACTACCAGGCGCTCGGCGCGGTGGGCATGGCGCAGCGCAGTTCGGTGTACTGGGCCGGCCGGGCCACCCTGGTCACCGAGCCCGACGACATCGAGCTCTACGACAAGATCTTCGACGCCTACTACGGCGGGCAGCAGCTAGTGGCCACCCCGGTGATGGAGGTGACCCAGCCCATCACTCTGGTCGTGGATGACGACGGCGACGATGACGCCGAAGACGACGGCGGCGACGAAGACCCCGGCGACCCAACCCTCACGCTGCGGTGGAGCCGCCACGAGGTGCTGCGCGACAAGGACTTCGCCGACTACAGCGACGACGAGCTCAACGAGGCCCACCGCCTCATGGCCGCCATGGCCCGCCTCGGAGGCACCCGCCGCTCCCGTCGCCGACGCCGTACCCACCGCACCGCCGGACACCCCGAGCTGCGCCGCACGGTGCGGGCCGCCATCCGCAGCGGTGGCGAGCCCGTGCGCCGCTGGTATACCGAGCCGGGCCAGCGGCTCCGCCGGGTGGTGTTGCTGCTGGACATCTCCGGGTCGATGGAGTCCTACGCCCGGGCCCTCATCCGCTTCGTCCATGCTGCGGTGGTGGGCCGCCGCCGGGTAGAGGTGTTCACCATCGGTACCCGGTTGACCCGCATCACCCGAGAGCTGTCGTCACGCGATCCCGACCGGGCAGTGAGCGCGGCAGCCGATGCGGTGAGCGACTGGTCGGGCGGCACCCGCCTGGGCGACACCCTGGCCGAGTTCAACGAGATATGGGGCATCCGGGGCATGGCCCGAGGGGCCACCGTGGTCATCTTGAGCGACGGCTGGGATCGGGGGAGCCCCGAGGTGATGGCCGAGCAGATGACCCGATTGCACCGGGTGACCCATAGACTCGTGTGGGTGAATCCGCTGAAGGCCACCCCCGGCTACCAGCCCCTGGCCCAGGGCATGGCCGCCGCCCTGCCCCACGTCGACGACTTCATCGAGGGCCACTCGCTGCACTCCCTGGAGCTGCTGGCGGATGTGCTGGCCGACGACCGAGCTCCGGCCGGTTCGTTCCGCTCGACCGCAGGAGCATTGGTATGAAGGAGATCTTGGCCGACCTCGACGCCTGGAAGGCCGAGGGTCGGCGGGTGGCGCTGGCCCGGGTGGTGAACGTGGAGGGCTCTGGCCCCCGTGATCCCGGCGCGGCCATGGCCGTCAGCGACAACGGAGACGTTATCGGATCGGTTTCGGGGGGCTGCGTGGAGGGCGCGGTGGTAGTAGAGGCCATCGACATCCTCGATACCGGAGAGCGGCGCATGGTCAGCTTCGGCTACAGCGACGACGAGGCCTTCGCGGTGGGCCTCACCTGCGGGGGCACCATCCACCTGTTCATCGAGCCCCTGGACTGGTAGCGGTGGCCGAGCTCTACGAACGGCTGCGCGCCGCCATCGTCGATGAGCGCCCGGTGGCGCTGGCCACCGTCATCGAGGGCCACAATGCCGGAGCCAAGCTGGTGGTGGAGCCCGACGGCGACATCTTCGGCACCCTGGGCCATCCCGAGCTAGATCGGATCGTGAGCCGCGACGCGGTGGGGGAGCTGGCCGCCGGCCGCACCGGCGTGCGCCACTACGGCGCCGAGGGGCAGGCCCGGGAAACCGACGTGTCGGTGTTCATCGAGTCGTTCTCGCCGCCGCCGATCATGCTGGTGTTTGGAGCGGTGGACTTCACCGCCGCGCTGGCCCGATCCGGCAAGCTGCTGGGGTTCAACGTAATCGTGGCCGACGCCCGCTCGGTGTTCGCCACCGTAAAGCGGTTTCCCATGGCCGACCGGGTGCTGGTGGCCTGGCCCGACGAGGTGTTCGACATCTACGGCGACCGTCTCGGCCCCCACGACGCAGTGTGCATCCTCACCCACGACCCCAAGTTCGACGTGCCCGCAGTGCAGCGGGCGGTGGCCACCGACGTGGGCTACATCGGGGTCATGGGCAGCCGCCGCACCCACGCCACCCGGCTCGAGCGGCTGCGCGAAGTGGGGGTGGACGAGAAGGGGATCGACCGTCTCATGGCCCCCATCGGCCTCGACATCGGCTCGCGCACCCCGGAGGAGGCCGCCATCTCGGTGTGTGCCGAGATCATCGCCAACCGCACCGGCCACAGCGCACCGTCGCTGCGCGACAGCGATGGCCCCATACACCGCCCTCCGGCCGACGGATGAACTCAGCAAGTTGGGATCGTTGGACGGATTCAATCTGGTTGTTGTGGCGAGCGGAAAAATGACGCGCCTCGCCGCGCTGGTTGCGGCGGCGCTGGCGCTCTCGGCCTGTGGAAGCTCCGATCCAGCGGCTGATCCCACTGCCGCTCCGGTGGTGTCGACGGCCACGGTCGAGATCGCCGAAACCCCTGTCCCCACTGCCGTACTGGGGACCGCAACCCCCGACGCCCCCGCCCCCGAGACGCCCGAGCCTGTTCTCCTGCCCACACCCCAGATAATCACCGGCGGCGATGGCCCCACTGGGGACTTGGCCCGGGTATCGGCTGATTGGGCCACAGACTTCTCCACCCGCACCATCGATCTCGACGAACTGCGCATCGGCATCCAGGTGATTCCCATCCGCGACCGCATCCCGCCCATCGACAACCCCGGCTTCGCCCCGGCAGCAGAGGCGGGCTGGTCGGATCCCGAGCCCGGCCTGTTGCTGGTGGCGGGCGAGACGGCCCGCTTCTATCCGCTGGCCATGCTCATCGTCCACGAGATCGTCAACGACGAGATCGAAGGCCGCCCGGTGCTGGTCACCTACTGCCCACTGTGCAATAGCGCTCTGGTATTCGACCCGGTGGTCGACGGCCAGCGCCTGCGGTTCGGCACCTCGGGTTTGCTCCGCCACAGCGACCTGGTGATGTGGGACGACGCCACCGAGTCGCTGTGGCAGCAGATCGGCGGCGAGGGCCTGGTAGGGGCCTACGCTGGCCACCGCTTGGAGGTGATCCCGTCGGCCATCGTGTCCTGGGGCGATTTCAAAGCGGGCTATCCCGATGGCGTGGTGCTGGCGCCGCCCGGGCGCCCGATCAGCAGCTACGGCCGCAATCCCTATGTGCAGTACTCCTCCCGGTCGGCGCCGATCCCCGGTTTCTTCGACTCCACCATCGTGGACGACCGCTATCCCGCGCTGGAGCGCACCGTCGGGGTGACGGTAAACGGCCACGACAAGGCCTACCCGTTCAGCGTGGTGCAGGCCGTCGGAGCGCTGAACGACACCGTGGCCGGGGTTCCCGTGGTGGTGCTGTGGTCGCCGGGCACCGCCGATGCGCTCGACTCGTCGAACACCGCGGACGGGGCAGATGTGGGGGCCGCCCTTGCCTTCGACCGCCGGGTAGACGGCCAGGAACTGGAGTTCGCCGCGGCGGACGGAGGCCGGTTCACCGACCACCGCACCGGTTCTGTGTGGAACGTGCTCGGCCAGGCCGTCGAGGGCGAGTTGACCGGCGCCCGGCTTGAGCCCGTGGTCCACACCAACGAGTTCTGGTTCGCGTGGGCCGCGTTCCACCCCAATGGAGAGGTCTTCGGGCCATGACGGCGGCAACCGGGCCAACCGGGACGGAGCGGCCATGACCATCGCCGCCGTCATTTTGGCCGCCGGAGCCGGCACCCGGTTCGGGGGCGACACCCACAAGCTGAGGGCTCCCTTCCGGGGGCTGACCGTGGTGCAACACGCCCTCGGTGCCGCCCTAGAGGCCGACTTCGACGATGTGTACATCGTGACCGGGGCGGTGGAGCTGCGCGACCTGATCCCCGACGGCGTGGTGCTGGTGGAAAACCATTCCTGGGAGCTGGGCCAGGCCACCTCGCTGCGGGCCGCAGTTTTCACTGCGGAAAACGACGGCCACGAAGCCGTGGTAGTCGGACTGGGCGATCAGCCCCTGGTGGGCTCGGAGTCGTGGCGGACGGTGGCCGAGGCCGAGGGCGAACTGGTGACCGCCGTCTACCGGGGTCGCCGCAGCCCCCCGGTGAAGCTGGGGGCCTCGGTCTGGCCGCTTTTGCCCACCACCGGGGATGCGGGGGCCAGAATGCTCATGCAAATGCGGCCCGAACAGGTTACGGAAGTATCGTGTGGCGGAGAGCCGGTCGATTTCGACACTGTGGAGGACCTGCAACGATGGAAATGACTAATGAGATCGAGGTGAATGCGTCAGCCAGCGATGTGTGGGACGCCTTCAATGATGTGGAGCGCATCGCCCCCTGCCTGCCGGGTGCGCAACTCACCGAGATCGAGGGGGAAGAGTACCGGGGCGTGGTCAAGGTCAAGGTCGGGCCGGTCAACGCCCAATACAAGGGCAAGGCCACGTTCGTCGAACGCGATCAAGACGCCCTCAAAGTGGTCATCTTGGCCGAGGGCCGCGAGACCCGAGGACAGGGCAACGCCAGCGCCAATATCACCGTCACGCTGGAGGATCTGGGCGACGACCGCACCAAGGTAGGGGTCACCACTGAGCTGAAGATCACCGGCAAGGTGGCCCAGATCGGCCGCAACCTCATCCCCGATGTGAGCGCCAAGATCATGGGACAGTTCGCCGAAAACCTTGAGAGCCTGCTGTCCGGCTCCGCACCCGGCGAAGCTGCGGCCACACAAGATGATTCGGGCGAAAGCGAAGAGCAGCCCACGGGTGTCCGGGCCGTGTCCGGTCCCGAGGCCGAGGCCGTCGACCTGTTGGATGTGGCCGCCCCCCCGGTGGCCAAGAAGTTCGGTCCCATCGCCGGAGTAATCGCCCTGTTGTGGATCATCCGCAGGATCTTCAAGAGGAAGAAGAAAAAGAAGGGCTGACCCAAACTTGGGTGACGACGAACAAGTCGAGGCCCTTCTGGGCCGATCCCCCCGAGGTCCCTACGAAGTGGTGGTCAGAGCTGATGACGGCACTCCTCGGGTGCTGCGGAACGCTCCCTTTTTGGACGACGGCACCCCCATGCCCACCCGGTACTGGCTGGTCGGCCCCGATGACGTGTTGCGGGTGAGCCGACTGGAGTCCGCCGGGGGAGTGCGCCGGGCCGAAGCCGCTGTCGACCCCGACGAGTTGGCCGACGCCCACCGCCGTTACGCCGTCGAGCGGGATGCCGCCATCCCCGACGGCTACGCCGGACATCGCCCTTCGGCTGGCGTGGGCGGCACTCGCCGGGGCGTCAAGTGCCTCCATGCCCACTACGCCTGGCACCTGGCCGGGGGCAACGATCCGGTAGGCCGCTGGGTGGATGAGAACTTGGACTCAGAGGCGGCGACATGACCCCACCGGTGGTGGCCGCCATCGACTGCGGCACCAACTCCACCCGCTTGTTGGTCAGCAAGGGCGGTACGCACACGCTCGACCGGCTGATGACCATTACCCGGCTGGGAGAGGGGGTGGATCACACCGGCCGGCTGGCATCCGGGGCCATTGAGCGCACCCTGAACTGCCTGCGCCGCTACCGGGAGGTGATGGACCGCCACCGGGTGGAGGCCGTGCGGATCACCGCCACCTCCGCGGCCCGGGATGCGGCCAACCGCGACGAGCTGTTCGATGCCGCCGAGGCTGTGGTTGGCACCCGACCCGAGTTGTTGAGCGGCCTGGCCGAGGGGCAGCTTTCGTTCACCGGAGCCACCGCCGACCTCGATCCCGACCTGGGGCCGTTCTTGGTGGTCGACTTGGGAGGGGGCTCCACTGAGCTGTGCGTGGGCACCACCGTTTGCGAGGCGGCCATGTCGCTGGACGTGGGCTGCGTGCGGCTCACCGAGAAATACCTGCACAGCGACCCTCCGAAACCCGAGGAGCTGCACGCCTGCATTTCGGTGACCGGCACCCACCTCGACGACGTCGACCGGGAGATGCCCGCGGCCCGACAGGCCCGGACATTCGTGGGGTTGGCCGGCACGATATCCACCGCGGCGGCCGTAGAGCAGGGGCTGGCCGCCTACGACCGGGACAAGATCCACCACTTCGAGCTGACCAAGGCCGCAGCCGAGGACGTGTTCCGCACCCTGGCCACCGAATCACGGGCCGATCGGGCCTTCAATCCGGGCCTTGAGCCGGGGCGGGTGGATGTGATCGTGGGGGGCATGGCGGTGCTGGTGAAGATCATGCGCCACTTTGGGTTTGAGTCCTGCTTGGTGTCGGAGTCGGACATCCTCGACGGCATGGTGTTGAGCCTGTTGGACTGAGCCGCCTGCTTGGTTTTGGGCCAGGGAGTAGGTTTGCGGGTGGTGCGGACTTGGTCTCGAATTCGGGGCACTCGGGAGGGGCAGGTTCTACACGGCGCCCGTGTGGAACTGCGTCCCCTGGTGGAGAGCGACTTTGCCGAGTGGCAGGCGGTGCGTCGGGCCAACCGCGACTGGCTTGCTCCCTGGGAGCCCACCCCACCCACCTCCCAGCCCGATGTGGTGGAAGACCGGGTGGCCTTCGCCGCCCGGTGCAGCGCCCGTGACCGGGAGCGCCAGATGGATGCCGGATACGGGTTCGGGGTGTTCGTCGAGGGCCGGCTGGTGGGGGAGATGAACCTGTCGGGCGTGCAGCGGGGCCCGTTTCAGAGCGGCCATGTGGGGTATTGGATCGACTATCGGTGCGCCGGGCGGGAGTACACCCCCGAGGCTTTGGTGGTGGTGCTGGATTTCTCCTTCGAAACTCTGAGGCTGCACCGGGTGCAGATCAGCATCATCCCCCGCAACCAGGCCAGTCGCCGGGTGGTGGAGAAGCTGGGAATACGCAGCGAGGGGATCGCTCTGCGCTATCTGGAGATCAACGGAAACTGGGAAGACCACGTCCGCTACGCCATCACCACCGAGGAGTGGCAGAAGCGGGGCCCCGAGCTGGTGGCCGGCTGGATGAGCTAACCGGCTAGCTGGATTTGCTGATGGCCTCTTTGAGCGCGGCCACCCGCTCTTTGAACTCCGGCTGGGTCATCGACCAGGCCTGCGGCTCCACTTCACGGGCCACCGCAGCCGCGCTGTCGGTCACCGCCCCCATGTCGACAATGGTCTGCTTCATGGCCTTGGTGAGCTCCCGCGGGGTGCGGGCCGGGCGGCGGGCCATGCGGCGGGCTTCCTCCAGGAGGCCATCGTCGTCCACGCACTTCCAGGCCAGCCCGATGTCGGCGGCCTGCTCGCCATCGAGCCGCTCCCCGAATAGCACCATGGCCATGGCTGTCTGGCGGTCGCAGATGTTGCGCAGCCGCCAGGTGTGGCCGCCGCCGGGGTGGATGGCGATCTGGAGGAACCGGCTCTCGAACATCGCCTTGCTGCCGGCCACAATCACGTCGCAGGCCAGCGCGAAGTTCATCCCCGCCCCCACCGCTGGGCCGTTCACCGCGGCCACCGTGGGCAGCGGGGTGTGGGCCACTCTCAGGAACCCGGCGTAGATGGAGCTCAGGCTCTCGGGGTTGGTGGCCGCTAGCAGCTCATCAAGGTTGGCCCCCGCAGAGAACGCCGGGGGAGTGCCGGTGAGCACCACCGCCCCCACCGACTCGTCGGCCTCCAAATTGTCGAAGGCGGCGTCGAGCTCATGGTTCATGTCCAGGCTGACCGCGTTGCGCACCTCCGGGTGGTTGAGAGTTACGGTGGCGACGCCGTCGTCGACTTCGGTGAGCACTAGAGCCATTCCCTGACAATAGAGGCATGGCGATTATGTTGGCTCAGTGACCAATTCTCGGCATCCTCGACGCGCCAGCCGGGCATTGTCGCATCGGAACTACCAGCTCTTCCTGTCCGGCGCCCTCATTTCCAACTCCGGCGTATGGGTGCAGATGCTCGCGCTGGCCTTTGTGATCGAAGATCTGACCAACAGCGGGACCTGGGTGGGTTTGGCCGCCATGATGCAGACGCTGCCAGCGGTGGGTTTGGGAATGGTGGGAGGGGCTATGGCCGATCGCTTCCCCCGCCGGGTCATGTTGATGATCACCAACTCTGTCCAATCGGTGATCGCCCTGGGGTTCGCGGCTATGTGGGCTGCCGGGGTGGACCGGCCCTTGGCCTACATCGCCCTCGGGGTGGTGAACGGGTGCGTAAACGGCATCCAGCTTCCTGCTTGGCAGGCGTTCGTCAGCGAGTTGGTGCCCCGGGGGGCGCTGTTGAACGCAGTCACCCTGAACTCGGCCCAGTTCAACGCCTCCCGGGCGGTTGGCCCCGCGGTGGGCGGAATGGTGCTGGCTGTGGGCGGGCCCGGATGGGCGTTCTTGGTCAACTCCCTAACTTATGTACCCGCCGTGCTGGCCCTGGCGCTGATCCAGGTGCCCCGGCTGGCGCCAACGGGGGGTAGTCGTCCCAACATCTTCAAGGACGCCGCCGCCGCCGTCCGCCACGCCGCCGACCACCCCGGTATCCGGCGGGCCATCTTGATCGCCGGGGTGGTCGCGTTCTTCGGCCAGCCCATCATCCATTTGGTGGTGATCTTCGCCAACGACGTCTTCAAAGTGGGCGAGTTCCAATACGGCATCTTGGCGGCGGCCAGCGGTTTCGGGGCGATTATGGCCACGCCGTTTGTGGCCATCAAGGGAAGCCAAGTCTCCCGTAGCCGCTTAGTGAATCTGGGGTGGCCGTTGTACGGCGTGGCTCTGCTGGGCTTCGCTCTGTCTCCTTACTATTGGCTGGCGGTGGTCGCCCTCGCGGTCTTGGGCGCGGCGCACATCGCCACCGCGTCCACCCTCAATACCGTGATCCAGCTTCAGGTGGAAGAAGCGCTGCGGGCCAAGGTATTGGCCCTGTACCTGATGACGCTGTTGGCCGGGCTGCCCCTCGGCGCCCAGTTGCAAGGGGCGTTGGCCGACTTGATCGGGCCCCGCGTCGCGGTGGGCGGAGCCGGGGTCTTGTTGGCCGCCACCGCCCTGTGGTGGGTGATCAGCGGTCGGACCAAGGTCCTCGACTTGAATTAGCCGCTCAAGAGAAGTTGTCACTCCCATCGGGATACTGGGTTTATGAAAGCAATCAAAGAGCAAGCAACGCCGCAGATGAGGGTCGTCCACGGAGACCACAGGGAGCAGGAAAATGACACGGGCCGGTGTTTGGCCTTCGCCGAGACGGCTCGGCGGCTGGGAATGGCCGTGCGAAGCCACGGGCAGGCCATGCCCAGCTTCCGCAGCCCGCCCCGGGAAGTCGGCCGCCGCCGCACACTGGCCCGCCACGCCGACGGCTCGGTGACGGTCTCGGTGATGGTGCGGAACCGCACCTGGGTGGCAGTTCTGGCCGACATGGTCGAGGGCGTGGTGGTGGCCAACCAGATGGATGGCGTCGACGCCGAGGTGTTGCGCGACCAGCTCTGGGAGGCGCTGGAAGGCGAATCCGCTCAGCGAGAAGCCGCCTGAGCCGCCGGTTTCAAAAGCAGGTGCCGGCTGAGTGTCGGCCTATTATTGCCAGACCATGCTTCTCACTGAGATCGACCATGTCGCCATTGCGGTCCACGACCTAGAACACGCCATCTCCTTCTACGAGACGGCTTTCGGCGCCTCGGTGGTGCATCGCGAGGTTGTGGAGAGCGACGGTGTTGAGGAGGCCCTGATCAAGGTGGCCGACTCCTACGTTCAGCTAACAGCGGCCACTCGGGAGGATTCGCCGGTGGCCAAGTTCCTGGCCAAGCGAGGCGAGGGTCTGCACCACATCGGCTATCGGGTGGACGACTGCGCCGCCGCCCTCGACGCCATGGTGGCCGCTGGCGCCACTCCCATCGATGCCGAACCCCGTCCCGGTTCCCGGGGAACCACCGTCGCCTTCATCCACCCCAAAGGCGCATTCGGCACCCTCGTCGAGCTGGTTCAGGAATAGTTTTCTCGCCCAGTCCGTAGACTGAGCCCATGGCTATGCGACGGGCGACGCTGATTGTCGACGGTATGACCTGCTCGGCCTGCGTGTCGCGTATTGAGCGCAGTCTGAGCGCAGTGGATGGGGTTGTAGAAGCCCGAGTGAACTACGCCTCAGGGCGGGCTTCGGTGGCTTGTGATGATGGGGTTGCCGACGCGGCTTTGCGGGCGGCAGTGATAGACGCTGGCTACCAGGCACGTCTGCCCAGAGGTCTCGACGATGAGCTCGCCGCCCGGCCAACCGAGCTTAGACGGCTGACAGTTTCCGCAGTGATGGGCGCAGTGGTGCTGCTGGTGACCATGGTGGACGGGCTGGCCTTCGATCTGGGCTTTTCCGCCTCGGATTGGCTAGCCGCAGTCTTGAGCGCCGCGGTGGTCTTCTGGTTTGGATGGGGTTTCCACCAGCGAGCATGGAAGCAGCTCCACCACCGAACCGCCACCATGGACACGCTGGTGTCGGTGGGCACCGCCGCATCTTGGATTTGGTCCATGGTGGTATTGGCCGCGCGCGTCGGAGATGGCCACCTGTACTTCGAAACCGGATCAGTCATCGTGGTGCTGGTACTGCTGGGCCGCCATCTGGAATTCCAGGCTCGCCGTCGCTCGGGAGACGCCTTGCGGGCTATGGCAGAACTCGTCGCCCCGTTGGCTCGCTTGGAGGACGGCACTGATTTGCCGGTGGCCAGTTTGGAAGTGGGCACCAGGTTTGTGGTGCGCCCCGGCGAAAAGATCGCCACCGACGGCGTGGTGGTCGACGGTCACTCTGCGGTGGACATCTCCCTGGTCACCGGCGAGCCGGTTCCCGTTGAGGTGGGTCCCGGCGACGCTGTGCTGGGAGCTTCGGTCAACGCCAACGGCTCGCTAGTAGTGGAAGCCACCGGAGTAGGGGCCGACACCGTGCTGGCCCGAATCATGCTGCTGGTAGAGCAGGCCCAGACCAACCGCACCCGCATCCAGCGGCTGGCCGACCGGATCTCGGCGGTATTTGTGCCTGCCGCGATATTGGTTGCAGCGGCAACACTGATTGGTTGGCTGGCCACAGGGCAACCTGCCTCCGAGGCATTCACCGCTGCGGTGGCGGTGCTGATCGTGGCCTGTCCGTGCGCGTTGGGCTTGGCCACTCCACTAGCGGTGATGGTGGGAACGGGGCGGGGATCGCAGCTCGGGATCATCCTGAAGGGCGGCGAGATGCTGGAGGACACCCGGCAGCTCGACACCGTGGTGTTCGACAAGACCGGCACCGTCACTGAGGCCCGCATGGAGGTTGTTGAGGTCGTCGCCCCCGGAAGCGATCCCGACGAATTGCTTTCCCTGGCCGCGTCGGTGGAGGCCCGATCTGAGCATCCCATCGGCCGGGCCATCGCCACGGCGGCCCAGAATTGTCGTCCGGTAGCCGATTTTGAGAATCACCCGGGCGCAGGTGCTGTCGGGGTGGTGGACGGCATCGAGGTCAGGGTGGGGAGGCGTGAGCTCTTCGCGCGTGTGCCTGAGGGGGTGGACGCGGCCGCAGCCAACATAGAGGCCATGGGCCGGGTTGCCGTGCTCGTGGGCCGAGATTCGGTGGCCGAAGCGGTGATCACTGTGGACGACCGGCTCCGGGCCTCTGCTCAACCGGCAGTGACCGCACTGAAGTCCCTGGGGCTCGACACCGTGTTGTTGACCGGCGACCATCCTCGTCGGGCCCAGGCCGCGGGCGACGAGTTGGGGATCGACCGGGTGGTGCCTGGTGTCGGGCCCGACGGCAAGGCCGCCGAGATCGCCCGCTTGCAAGCCGAGGGCCGCCGGGTGGCCATGGTGGGCGACGGCATCAACGACGCCCCGGCCCTCAGCCAGGCCGACATCGGTATTGCCATGGGCACGGGGGCTGATGTCGCTACTGAGGCGGCCGACATCACCGTCATGTCGTCCGACCTGAGCGTGGTGGCCGACGCCATCGCCTTGAGCCGCCGCACCATGAACACCATCCGCGGCAATCTGTTCTGGGCCTTCATCTACAACACCGCGGCCATTCCCCTGGCCGCCGCCGGGATTCTGGAGCCGATCTACGCCGCCGCCGCCATGGTGGCGTCATCGCTGTTCGTGGTCACCAACAGCCTGCGCCTCCGACGCTTCCAGCACCGCTAGCGGCGGCTTCGTCAGATCTCTCCGGCTAAGAAAGCCAATAGCACTTCGTTGGTGCGCTCGGGGGCTTCTTCGGGGATGAAGTGGCCGCAGCCGGCGGGCCGGGCCCGGTAGTCGGGGAAGTGGTCGATGAAAGAGTCGGCGTAGGGGTTGCCGTGGGGGATGTGGTCATCCGCGGGGAATCCGTCGGCAAACGCCTGGGGCATGAGGAACGCCGAATACAAGTACAGCGCGGGGTGGGGGTAGGTGCGGCCGAGGTCTTCGGGGCCGTACACCGGGAACACGCCGAAGTCGGGGTGGCTGAAGAGCAGGCCGGGGTGGTTCCACATCTCGGCCACCTGGGCCGGGGTCCGGTACACCAGGTTGCCGTCGTCATCGGGGAAGTGGAACGGCAGGGCATCCCGGTAGTACGAGACGGCGTGGAAGTGGGATCCGGGCTGGTCGAAGGCCGCCCGATAGTGCTCCACATCGTCGGCGTTCCAGTGCTGGGACGGGTCCCAGTCGGCCATCGCTCCGCCCGGGTCTTGGGCCTCGCTGTCGGTCACCGGAGCCTTCCACGGTGAATGGGGCGGCGGGCCGTAGCTGCCCTCGGTGCCGCCGAAGATCGAGTTGATGAACTCGCTGGCGTATTGCTCCCAGAACTGTTCGGCCTCGGGCTCGCACTTGAACCAGTAGCCGTGGATGCCCCACGGGATCCACACCGTGCACAAGGTGTCCACCAACCCCAGCCGGGTGAACCGGTCGGGATACTCCAGAGCGGCCTTGAAGGCGATCACCCCGCCCCAGTCGTGGCCCACCAGCGAGCATTGCTCGATGCCCAGGGTATCGATGAAGTCCACGATGTCGCGGGCCAGCAGGTCGCGGGTGACCCGCACTCGGGGCTTGTCGGTGCCGCCGTAGCCCCGGGTGTCGGGGGCGTAGACCCGGTAGTGCTCGGCCAGCACCGGGATCTGATGGCGCCACATGTGGGAGGTCTGGGGGAAGCCGTGCAGCAACACCACCGGGGGTGCGCTCTCGTCGCTGGCCGCCAGATAGTGGAACCGAAGGCCGGCGGTGTCGATGTAGTGGGACTCGGTCATGGGGGCTCCTGGGGTGGGTTCGCGGCGGTCGCGACACTAGGGCGGCACACGGCAGCGCACCGCATCTGTGCATGGGCGAGACTAGGGAAATGGACTACCAGTACCTGACTTACGAGACGCTGGACGACGGCACCATCGCCCGCATCATGTTGAACCGGCCCGAGGCCCGCAACGCCCAGAACCGGGGGATGTTGGTGGAGCTCAACGAGGCCTTCCTGGTGGCCGAGGCCGACGACGACGTGCGGGTGGTGATCCTGGGCGGGGTGGGCCCGATGTTCTCGGCTGGCCACGACATGGGGACCAAGGCCGCGATGGAAGAGCGCATGCCCGGCCCCAACCAGCACCCCACCTGGCAGATCAACGGCGGCGGGCGGCGGGGCTCTGAGAAGCTGATGCTCCAGGAGTGGCACTACTTCTTCGAGAACACCAAGCGGTGGCGCAACCTCCGCAAGATCACCATCGCCCAGGTGCAGGGGCCGGTGCTGGCCGCCGGGCTGATGCTCATGTGGAGTTGCGACCTGATCGTGGGCGCCGAGGACGCCTCTTTCGCCGATGTGGTGGGCACCCGGCTGGGCATGATGGGGGTGGAGTACTTCGCCCATCCGTGGGAGTTCGGCCCCCGCAAGACCAAGGAACTCCTGCTCACCGGCGACTCCATCGACGTCCACGAGGCCCACGCCCTGGGCATGGTGTCCAAGGTGTTCCCCAACGAGACGCTAAACGAGCAGACCCTGGAGTTCGCCCGCCGCATCGCCGCGGTGCCCACCATGGCCGCCCTGTTGGTGAAAGAGGCGGTGAACCAGTCGGTGGATGCCCAGGGCTTCAACACCGCCCTGTCGGCCTGCTTCACCCTCCACCAGCTCAACCACTCCCACTGGGCCACCATCACCAACGGAGAGTGGTGGATCGCCACCGAAGAACACGGTGTGCCCCACTGGAAGGACGCCCCCAAAGTCCGTCCCGCAGCCAAAACCTCCCCCGGCGGCGGCTGACCGTTGCCAAACAGGCGATAATGCAATCGTGATCCCTGAGCGGTATTCCGGCTACGAGACTCGGCTGCGGGCCGGGGCGGTGGATTTCACGCCGGTTCCCGCGGATGTGGGGGCCAATCTGAACAAGATGACCCGCTGGATAGCCGAGGCCGCCGAGGCGGGGGTGGGATTGCTGGTGTTCCCCGAAGAGGCGCTGACCGGGGCGATCCACTGCGACGACTGCGAGCACCTGGGCGGGCCGTGCTGGCTGCACCGGTCATTGGCCGAGACCGTGCCGGGGCCGTCCACCGGGGTGCTGGCCGGTCTGGCCGCCGAGCACGACATGTACCTGGTGGTGGGCCTGATCGAGCAAGACCCCGACGATCCCGACGCCCTCTACAACGCGGCGGCGGTGATCGGGCCCGAAGGCATCATCGGCTCCTACCGCAAACTGCACTTGGGCTCGCTGCCGTTCGTGACCGAGGGGGTCTCGTTTCGGCCCGGCACCAGCCTGGACGTGTTTGAGACCCGCTACGGCCCCATCGGAGTGCAGATCTGCTACGACTTCTGGCTCAACCCCGAAGGCAGCCGCTTGCTGGCCCTCCAGGGCGCCCGGATCATCGTCAACCCCACCGCGGCGTTCGCCGGCGGACCCGACAAGGTGGAGTCCATGCGGCGGGTGGCCGCCACTCGGGGGCAGGAGAATTTTGTTTTCACCATCTCGGCCAACCAGGTGAGGGGCATCGACGCCGGCGACAGCTTGGAGGACAGCTTCGACGGGGCGCTGCCGGCCAACTATGCCGGCCACAGCCTCATCTGCGGTCCCCACTTCCCCGATTTCAGCCACATCTATGCCGAGGGTTCCGACACCGAGGGCCTAGTGATAGCCGACTTGGACTTCGAGGTGCTGCATCGCTGGGACGATGTGTGTCCTTGGCGCCAGTGGCGGGCCACCCACCAGTCGGGAACCTCGGAGTTGTTCGCCACCGAATTCGCCAAACTTGTCCACGGGCCCCCGGCTCAATAATGCCCAACCGCTCAATTATGGAGGAAGCCACATGAGCACCGAACCAAGGATCCTGCCCTTCGAGGACATCGAATGGGTGGATGAGTCCAAGAACCCCAATGCCCCCGCGGAGCTGATTGCCAAGGCCAAGGAGATGGGTGCCGGGCGCAAGCACGTGGCCCGGGGAGAGGGGGGCTTTTGGTGCCAGTACACCACCATGCCCGCCGGCTATCACGTCCCGCCCCACAGCCACGACCAGAACGAGCTGTTGATCGTGGTGTCGGGTGGCTGTGAGGTGTGGCCCGACGGTGCCGATGGTCCCTCGGCTCAGCTTGGTCCGAAGGACTCGGTGATTCTGGCCGCCAACCACAAGTACTCCTTCACCTGCGGCCCTGACGGCATGGAGTTCTTCGTGCTGCGCCCCGGCGACGCGGCAGCATCTTTCAACCAATCCTGAGGCGGTCTTGTGGCCGATTTCTTGCGGTGAGCGCCAAGGGAAACCGGCTGGAATGCAAAGTGGCGATAGAGGTTGAAGTTACCAGGCTGCTCCTATGGTCCGGTACACAAGTAGCTCTTGTTGCGACGGATATTCTCTTCAGACCATTCGGGACTCATACGAAAGACAATGTTGCCATTTGTGTATTGGGTATCGTTGCCTGCTTGAATTAATTCTATTTCATAGTCAGAGCATTGTGACCGTGAAACTCGCGGTGATGATGGCTGGCTCGTAGGTTCACGTCTTATGGCTGTTGTGGTTTGTTGGGAATCGACGACTCTTTCCCTAGAAGGCTCAGCTGTATTATCGCAAGTCACTAAATTGCCGCGATGCTCCATACCATCTTTGAATATAATCGTTCTCTCATTGATTCCGCATGGGGGGATGCAAATGTAGTGGGGATTGGATTTGGTTGAATCATCAAAAATCCGAATAGTCCAATTGGCATCGTTGGGACAAGGTCCGTTCAAGTCTGGCGGTTCGGCTAGTGCTGCATTTGGAAGGCAAATCATCAGCATCGAGAGTGCCGCTAACCAGAATATCCAATTGAGGTGCCACCTTGCTGCCGTCTCGAGGGTCATACTTCACCGTAGCCCGGTGAAGTGCCTGTAGTAAAAAGCTCTTGAGGGGCAAGCCTGGTGACCGGACCCCGGCGCCTATTCCCCGCACCTATCCCGCTTTCCGTAGCATCGGCGAGCGAGGCTGGCAGAAGCACCGGAAGCGGATCGAGGGCTGAACGCTGTTTCCAGCGTTCGAGGGGCCAGCCGGGCCTAGTCTGAGGGCATGGGAAACCGTTTGGAAGGCAAAGTCGCAATCGTCACTGGAGCAGGGGGAGGCATCGGCAGAGAGCACGCCCATCTGCTGGCCTCCGAGGGGGCCAAAGTGCTGGTCAACGACCTCGGCATCCGCAAGACCCCAGAGGGGGTGGCAGCCAACGCCGAGCGGGTGGCCATCGAAATCATTGACGCCGGGGGTGAAGCGGTGCCTAGCGACACCTCGGCCACCTGGGACGGCGCCGCTGAAATTGTCGAGCAGGCGGTGGATGCCTTCGGGCGCCTGGACATCTTGATCAACAACGCCACTGCCGGGCGCAACAACGACATCTGGCGCTTCACCGAGGAGGAGTGGGACCTCACCGTTGGGGTCAACCTCAAGGGCTACTTCGCCATGATCAAGCACGCCGCGCCCCACCTGGTGCAACAGGACACCAGTGTGATCATCAACACCAGCTCGGGGTCGGGCTTCGGCCACCCGTCGCACTGCGCCTACTCCGCCGCCAAAGAGGGGGTGATCGGGCTGACTCGCACCGCGGCTCGGGAGCTGGGCCGTTTCGGAGTGCGGTGCAACGCCATCCGGCCCCGCGCCGTGGGGGCGTCCACCGCCGAGTACGCCATCCGCACCGCCCGGTGGACCGACCTCATGGCCATCACCATGGCCCCCCGGGGCGGCGCCGCCCCCACCCCCGACGACACCGACGAGGCCTACGCCCCCCGCAAGATCGCCCCGATGGTGGTGTGGCTGTGCACTGATGCAGCCCGCCACGTGACCGGACGCACGTTCCACATCTCCGGCGACATCGTGAGCCGCCTGAGCGAGCCCCAGCGGGAGGTGGCCGTGTACCAAGACGACGGCCTCACCCTCGACGCCCTCGACGCTTTCTCCGGCCGCCACCTCACCGAAGACCTGGCCAACGACTACCTCCTAGAAGACCGCCCCGACCTCCAAGTGTTCGAGCCCTAGCGCCGGGATAATCCCGCCGAGGGTGCAATAGTCTTGGGCATGGCCCGAAACCACGCTGGCGATCGCTACATGATCTTGTCTTCGGACACTCATGCTGGTGCTCAAACCCGAACCTACAAAGAGTTCTTGGACCCCGCCTGGCACGACGAATTCGACGCCTGGGAGGCAGCCATCACCAACCCGTGGATCGACTTGCGGGACATGGAGGCTGCCAAGGTCAACTGGGACAGCGATGCCCGCACCGCGGCCTGCGACGCCGAGGGCATCACCGGCGAAGTGCTTTTCCCCAACACGCTCACCCCGTTCTACGACATTCTGGTCCACCTCTCCGGCGTGCCCGACACCCCAGCCGCCTACACCCGTCGATGGGCCGGTCTGCAAGCCCACAACCGCTGGCTGGTGGAGTTCTGCGGCTACGAGCCCAAGCGGCGCAAGGGGCTCATCCAGCTATTGCCCAACGACCTCGAAGATGCCATCGCCGAGGTGCGATGGGCGGCCGACACCGGGGTGATCGGCGGGGTGATGATTCCCGCCATCCCTCCCAATCACGCGGTCGAGCCGTTCTTCCACTCCCGTTACGACCCGCTGTGGGACGTGTGCAGCTCGCTGGACATGCCGGTCCACCAGCACATGGGCTCGGGGTGCCCCGATCTGGGCGACGACCCGGTGGCGTGGGGAGTTACGTTCACCGAATACGAGTTGTGGCCCAAGCGCACGCTCATCCACCTCATTTTGGGCGGGGTGTTCGAACGACATCCCGACCTGCGGGTGGTGTGGACCGAGATGTGGGGGATGCGGTGGATCCTCGAGGAGCTGAACCGCATCGACCAACGACTCCGCAACATCCAGAGCAAGTACGCCGACGACCCCCGCACCCTCAACTACGCCCCCACCTTCGGCTCCGCCACGGTGGACGGCCTGTCGCTGTCGCCCCACGAATACTGGCAGCGCAACTGCCGCATCGGGGCCTCCATGCTGCCCCGGGCCGAGGTTCAGTACCGCCACGCTGTGGGGGTGGACACCATCATGTGGGGCGCCGACTTTCCCCACGACGAGGGCTCCATCGGCTACACCACCGAAGCCCTAGCCGCCACCATGTGGGATGTCCCGGTGGAGGAATGCCATGCGATGCTTTCCGATGTGGCCGCCGACCTCTACAACTTCGATACCGAGGCCCTAGCCCCCATCGCCGCCCGCATCGGCCCGCCAGTCGCCGAAGTCCACACCCCCCTAGCCGAGTTCCCCGTCTCCAAAGGCATCTCCTTCAACACCGACCCACCCTTAGAGTCGGTGATTGTCGGCTGAGTCGGCGAGCGGTCTCGTCCCGGTCATCGGAAAATGCGCACTTCGCATAAGTTATGCGAAGTGCGCATAACTTTTTCAAGTATGCATAACTCTGTCGTATAATACCTGGAGTGGATAGCCAAGGGTTGCGCCAGCTCCTAGACGGGGGCGAGACCTTCACCGTCGAGTTCAAGTCTGACCAGGGCGACGATCGGATTAACGATACCGAAGTGGTGGAGGCAGTGGCTTGTCTGGCCAACGGCGACGGCGGATTCTTGCTGATCGGGGTGGGCGACAATGGCACCCCCCACGGCGCTCAGCCTCGTCACGGCCGGCAAAGCCACGCCATTCGCATCCAGGCGCTCATAGCCAGTCGAACTGAACCGTCGGTGGAAGTCGTGGTGGAGCTTGTTGAGGTTGATGAGGTAGAGGTGATCGTGATCGTCGTGACCCCTGCTGACTCAGTGGTGGGCACTCAGTCGGGACGGTATCTGCGGAGGACCATCGACGTGCATGGCCGGCCCCAGTGCCTGCCGATGCGACCCCATGAGGTGGTGTCGCGAGCGGGCAGCGTCGGGGCTCAGGACTTCAGCAAGGTGGTTGTCCCCGGGTTGGTGCTCGACGACCTCTCAGAGGTGGAGTTCGCCCGGATGCGCGAACTGGCCCGGACCGGCGACGACACGCTTGTCATGCTGTCGGGAGAGGAGATGCTCAAGGCGCTCGGCTTCATGACGGCCGATGGCCGGGTCTGTGTTGGCGGGCTCTTGCTGTTCGGCACAGAGGGGCTAATCGCCCAGCACTTGCCTGCCTACGAAGCGGGGTTTCAAGAGCTTGACGGGCTCGAAGTGCGAACCAGTGAGATGGCAGCCTTCCCATTGCTGCGGGCGATGTCCGAGTTCTCCGACCGGGTAATAGCTCGAAATCCCGAGGAAGAGATTGAAGTGGAGCTCCAGCGGATCGCCTTGCCTACTTTTGCCGGTATAACCGTGAGGGAGCTGATCGCCAACGCCCTCATCCACCGTGACTACACCGCCAACGGGCCGACGCTGGTGGAGGTCGCCGCTGATGCCCTGACCATCTCCAATCCAGGGGGCCTACCAGCTGGGGTGACGACCGCCACGCTGCTGACCGCGCCCCCCCACCCTCGGAACCCCGCGCTGGCTGACGCATTCAAACGAGCTGGGCCGGTAGACCGAACCAGCCGGGGCATAAACCGTGTATTTGAGAGCCAGCTGACGCTGGGGCGCCCGGTGCCGGACTACAGCCGGAGTACGCCCAGCTCGGTGGTCGTCAGGGTCCATTCAGGGTCGCTCGACAAAGAGCTGGCCAGATTCGTCGCTGAAGCTCGGCGCCGAGGCGAAACGCTGTCGCTAGAAGACCTGCTGATCCTTTATGAAATCCGGGCCGATAGCAGCATCACTGTGGAGGGGGCAGCCGAGTTGGGCCATGTCGGCCACCCCGAGGCCCGCACCGTGCTGAATCGCCTCACCGACAGGGAGATCGTCGAACCCCAGGGAAGCGGCCGGGGACGACGCTATGTCTTCACGCCAGCTCTGAGCCGCCGCTTCGGACAGCCCCCGCGACAGGGGACGACCGGCTTCACGAGCAGCGCCGAGCATCGACAAAGGGTTCTCCATTTCGTCCAGCAAAATGGCTCCATATCTCGCAGTGACGCCGCTGAGCTATTGGAGACAACTCCCGACCGGGCCAGCCTCCTTCTCCGTGCCATGCGCGACAACGGTCTCCTAGAAATGGTCGGCGAGCGCCGCGGCACCCGCTACGTTCTACCAGCGCACTCCGACAGATCCGCCCAATGACCCCCATGTCCAAGTGTTTGTTGTTCAACACTGACCCCTTGGCAGAGTGTGCGATCACCGAGCTGTCCCGTGTCAGGAATTTGAGACGGTTTCTTCGTTTTTTGATTGGGTGGTGGGGGTCTGGGGGCAGCAGTCGAAGGGTCGGGCCATGGCGATGGCCTGGTGGGGTCGGACCTGGTTGTAGATCGTCCGGTAGGAGTCGGCTTCGGCTGTGAGCTGGATGCCGTTGTCGATGCCTCGGCGGTAGAGGTGCTCGTATTTGATCGCCTCAAAGAACCGCTCGATCACCCCGTTGGTCCACGGAGCCGGATGTCGGGTAAGGAGATCAAAGCCAGGACAAATCCGAATATCGTGAAATACGCTACCCATATAGACCCCTATAGACAACGCTCCCATCAGCCGACTGTCTCAGTTGGATTGCCTGGAATGTAGGTGTCGAGCTTGCGGTCCACTGCTCTCCCTGTTCGACTCTGCGCGGCCGGTGGCCCAGGTGTCGCCATGAGGGATGGTGAAGACCTCTGGCTTCTTGCCCATTGTCCACTCCTTTCTCGGTTGCTGGCACTTCTAGCAAGGATCAAAACAACGTACATGTAATTTCACAGACCATCAAGAGGGCTTTTCGGGTGCTGCCAAACCCCAGCCTGCTTCGCCCCACTCTGCGGTGCGCTGACCGCCTCATGCTGGGAAAGACGGCCTACCGAAGTTGGGGGAGTGTCCGCGCAAACATACAGGACAGGGCTCCTCGTCAGGTGAACTAGGCGTACGGCACGATGCCCGTGAAGATGACCACTGGCAGGATCGAGATTGCGATGCCCGCCCTAGAGAGCCACAAGTAGGGTAGGTCATGTCGGGTCGGGCCGGTATTCTACCGGCGCTAGTGCCTACTGGGGGCTTGCCTCTTACCAGAACACCCCGCCGCCGCGCCCAGCCCAATCTTTTTCGGCTGCGTACTCTGCGGCATGTGAGCACCATTCCTCTGTCAGACAGCACGATGGGGGGCAGGTTCGTTCTTTCCTGTGCTTCATCCATATCGCTATTGTCCGTCTGGCTTCGTCATATATGTGCCCGTCCGGTTCTGTGAACTGCAGCAAGTCGTTGATGCCGACAGAAACTAAAGAGGCAATGAGGCAGTCAGTTCTAAAGGTCCAAATGTCTTCCAAGAAGTCGGGATCGCCTGTCAATGTGTGCCGGACTTGTTTGGACAATATTTGTTTGATTTCCACTAGAGCCGGTTTCGCTCTCTCACGGTCTTCAGCCCAATTTGTGTGCGCCCATTTCACGCATTCGCAGCACAGCCGGGGTTCTAGGCGTGTTCTGCTCCAGAAGTAGCGGGGTGGCAACTCTGCTGGCGGGACATGATCACATCCGACTAGCCATCCGTGTTCTATTGTCATTCCCTCTAACCCAGTCCTGTCGCCTGCCCATTCTGGGCCCTTGTGCGTCCCTTTGCACCAAGGGTCCTTTTCGGACCAGCCGTCATCGTCCCAGCCGTGCTGATTCAAAGAGTTGAAACCTCGATTTCCAGGGTGCTGTCTCCTGCCATGTGGGAAAGGGGTGAATTTCAGATCTGGGTATTCGTTGAAACTCCACAATGACTGCATAGATGTCATTCTACATGCTTGTTGGTTCCCGCTTTTCTGTCCTCTCCCAGCATCCCCTGCATGTGCGCGCCTTCCATTCCTGCCGGACTTTCTGGTACAAACAAACCTTCCAGTCTTCGACTGGGACAGCGTGTGAGTTGCGATGACTTGAGTCCAAGCGGGGATCAGGGTTTCGGGCTTGTGAACGGGGTAAAGAGAATTCCCGTCTAGCCGATCCATGGGCGGCACTACGTGGGTGCCAAGTTTACTATCGTTCAGCGGAGTGAGCCGTCACAGCGCATAGTGGCGGCGATGCTTCGTCAGTTTGATATCGACTCAAGGGAGTTCTAAACCATGATTTACACCTACCCCTGCGACCTCACTCGTGACGACGAGTGGCTTGTTGCCACGTTCGCTGTTGTGACTGAGGCGATTAGCGGGGGGCCGGATCGTGCTGAGGCGCTGGTTCAGGCTATCGAGGCCCTTGCGTTCGCCTTGTCCGGTTATATCCACAACGGGTGGGATATCCCCGAGCCCAGCGTGCAGGCGGCTGGACAGGAGATGGTGGCCGTGCCGACGGTGGTGGCCGCAAAGCTGGCCCTCTACTCCGCCATGAGGGCCCAGCAGGTGACCAAGGTGGAACTGGCCCGGCGGCTAGGCGTCAGCGAGGCCGCGGTGCGGCGATTGGTCAACCCCGATCACCGCTCCCATATCGGCCAGGTGAACAAGGCCCTTGCGGCCGTCGGTCACAGCCTGGTGGTTGAGGTTGTTCCAGCCTGATTGGTGCGACGAAAGCAGCACACTGGCAGGGATTGGGGAGGTTGCGCTAGGAGGTGTCGAGAGTTGCCAGTCGTCGCTTCGAAATTGCCGCTGAGCAGGCAGGTGGGGGTGGTTAGCCTCGTTTTGTGGTGGTGATGCTGGGGGATGTTGTCGACGAAGGGCTCTTGGCTCGGGCGGTGGCCGACGGGTATGTCACTGCCCGCCTTGAGGAAGGTCTGGTCGTCTACAACTACACGGCGGCCGCGCAGTACTCCGGGGCGTGGAACGAGGCGACCCTGGCTTGCCGCGGGCTGATCGCTGATGCCGATGGGAGGGTTGTTGCCCGCCCGTTCGGGAAGTTCTTCAACCATGATGAGCCCTTGGCCCCCGAACCGCCCGATGGTGCGCCGATGATCGTGACCGAGAAGTGGGACGGATCGCTGGGCATCCTCTACACCGCTCCAAACGGGTGCCAACGGGTCAGCACTCGGGGATCAACCCGCTCGGATCAGGCGCGGGAGGCGACCCGCATCTGGCAGGAGAAGTACGAGGGCATTGACTTCGGGCCAGGAGTGACGCCCCTGTTTGAGATCGTCTACCCCTCGAACCGGATCGTCGTGGATTACCGGGAGATGCGCGACCTGGTGCTGCTGGCAGTAATCGACAACGCCACCGGCGCGGACTTGCCCATCGAGCGCTTCGACTGGCCCGGCCCTCGAACGGCTGAGATCAGGTTCGAGACTCTGGCCGATCTTGCCGACCATGTGGAAGACCAGCGCCCCGGCGGCGATCTCCGAGAGGGATTCGTCATCCGGTTCGACACCGGCCCCGCGGCGCCGCACCCTCGGATCAAGATGAAGTGGGCCGACTACCTGGAACTCCACAAGATCGTGACCGGGTTGACTGGGACCGCCGTTTGGCGGGTAGCCGCGGTGCGCGCCGCGGTGGGGCGGGGGATGCCAGCCAAGCGGATCGCTGCCCGGCTGCGCCTGGATCCGTCTGCCGTCGAGGGAATGCTGCGGCAGCCCGACACGGTGGAGGCGCTATTCGATGTCGTCCCCGACGAGTTCCACGGGTGGATCAAAGGGACACTGGCCCAGTTCGAGACAAAGGCCGCGGCCCGCATCGACTTGTGCGAGTCGCTGGTGGCCCGCGCCGAGTCCGAGTGCGACGGCACAGACCGCGGGTTCGCGGCAGCCGCCCAGCGGCTTGCCGCCGAGAACAGCCTGCACCCGGGGATCCTGTTCGCTCTGCGCCGGGGTAAGCCAGAGGCCTATGCCTCCATTTGGTGGGATCTCAAGCCCGACGCCGATGAAGACGCCCCTGCCATTGGTTGGGCCGCAAGGCAAGCCCCCAAATCCTGAGCTTGGCGGCCGCCGCTCGCCACCTACCCTGAGACAGCCGGCTGCGGAAATTGAACTGTGGGAGAGATGTGAGCCATGTTGCTTCAGTTCAGATCTAATTCAACAAATGACAAGATAATCCCGCTTATCCCCGCTATTTCAGGGGGTTGTTGTCACTGGGGTCGGTATACTTGCATGTATGGAGTTTAGAGCTCTTGAGCAGGGGAAACGGGCCGATAGCGAGCCTTCCGGGCCGGTTTGGCCGGAGGCGGTTGACATCGCCGGGCTGTCGCTGTCCGAGCTGCGGTCGCGGCTGGGGTTGATCAAGAAAGCCGAGGCCCGGCTGGCGGCGATGAAGACGGCTGCGCTGGCTGAGTATTCCTGCCGGGGAGGCGAGGGATTGGCCCGGCGGGTGGTGTTGGAGGAGCTTCAGGCCTCCAAGCAGCAGGCCCGCCGGGAGGTGGAGACGGCTTCTCAGCTCACCAAGGTTCCTGAGACACTGGATGCTTTGGGTGCGGGGGAGATTCCCGCGGCCCACGCTGCTCAGATCGCCAAGGCTGCTTCGCAGGGGCCGGTTGATGAGGCGGTGCTGGTTGACGCGGCCCGGCGCGAGGATTTCGGCACTTTCTCCCGCACGTTGCGCGACCATCAGCATGAGCAGTCGGGTGACGACGGCAAGTCGTTGATGGCCAAGCAGCGGGAGCGGCGCTCGTTTCGTTTTTTCAAGTCTTCTGACGACGGCATGTTCGTTTTGAACGGGCGGTTCGACCCGGTTGCGGGGAACCGGATCGAGGCGGCGCTGGCCGACGAGGTTCGCCGCCAGAGCAACGACAGCGACGCGGGCGATCAGACCGCGTTCGACCAGCGGATGGCCGACGCCTTGGAGAATCTGGTTTGCGCCGACCCCGGCAACCGGAAGCCGCAGGGCGCCACGCTGATCTTGACTGCCGACTGGGACGCGCTGAATCAGAAGCTGGCCGATGCCCGCCTGGTCGACGGCACGCCTTTGCCGGTGCCTGAGGCTCTGCGGCTGGCCTGCAACGCCGACATCGTGCCTTCTGCGTTCGACACCAAGAATCAGGAACTGTGGGTGGGGCGCAAATACCGCCTGGCTACCGAAGCTCAGAGGGCTGCGCTGATCATCCGCGACAAGCACTGCATCGGTTGCGGACGATCAGCGGTGTGGTGCGAGGCCCACCACATCGAAGAGTGGCTGAGGGGCGGGCGCACCGACATCGACAACCTGGTGCTGGTCTGCAAGAGATGCCACCACAACATCCACGACGACGGCTGGACAGTCCACCAAGACCGAAACGGCACCTACGAACTGAGACCGCCGCCGGCGCCCTACGCCGACTACCCGCCTGGGCAGGCACGATCGGGACCATCGCCCTCAGAATCGCAGTCCAGCGCCGACATCTTTCCCGATGCCTTCCCCGAAAGGGGCATCACCAACTGGCAGCCCAGAGATTCCACACAGCTGCTGTTGAGCTGATGCTGCGCTGGGGTGGGGCCGGCGGTAATGATCCCGCTGCCAGGGCCAAACCCTTGCCATTTGAGCTGATGCTGCGCTGGGGTGGGGCCTGGTGGTTGAAGTGCTTGCTACCTGATGGGGCCGCTCTTGGGATTGGGTACGCTGAGGGGGGTATGAGAGGGGCAGGCCGATGATCACGGGGATGAACCATGCGGTGCTGTATGTGCGCGATGCTCGGCGGCAGCAGGAGTTTTATGCGGAGGTGCTGGGGTTTGAGACCATCATCGACGAGCCGGGGCAGTTTGTGTTCATGCGGGCACCAGCGTCGGAGAACCATCACGACATCGCCTTCTTCTCCATTGGCGACGGGGCTGAGCCTTCGTCGGCTGGCCGCCGGTCGGTGGGGATGTACCACATCGCTTGGGAGGTGCCCACCCTCGACGAGTTGGCCGCTATCCGCCAGCGGCTGATGGATGCGGGCGCGCTGTCCGGGGAGAGCGATCACGGGGCCAACAAGAGCCTCTACGCCAAAGACCCCGACGGCCTGGAGTTCGAGGTGATGTGGCTGGTGCCCGCCGAGCACTGGGGCGATGAGGAAAACCAGGCCATCATCCGCCCGCTGGACCTCGCTCACGAGCAGCGCCGATTCGCCGCTTTGGTTACTGACGATTAGGCAACCGAGGCAACCGGGGCCGCAGCCATGAATCTCACCAACCAGTACTGCTACTTCTACGACGACGACCTGTTCGCCAACACCGATCGGGAGGGCTTCCGCCGCCGGGTCATCACCGGTGACGGGCTCCAGCTCTGCTTCTGGCGCATAACCGGAGGCGTAACCGGGTCGTTCCTGCACCGCCACGAAGATCACGAGCAGCTCGGCATCATCGTGCGGGGCAAGCTCGACTTCCGCATCAACGACGACCCCGACAGCGAGGAGCGGGTGGTATTGGGCGAGGGCGAGGCCTATATCGCGCCCAAAGGGGTGTGGCACGGCGACTCGGTGTTCATCGGAGACGACGAGTACGGGGAGTGCTGGATCCTCGACGTGTTCACCCCGCCCCGCGACGATCTGATGGCGGGCTAACGCCGTGTCCGACTGGCGGCTGGCGGTTGACATCGGGGGCACGTTCACCGATGCAGTGCTGCTGGACGCCGCCACCGGCGAGGTAACGGTCAACAAGGCCCTCACCACCCCGGCCGCCCCCCTCGAAGGGGTGCAGACTGCGGTGGGCCAGCTCTTGAGGCGGGCCGGAGTGGCCCCCGGCGACATCACCGCTCCCATCGTCCACGCCACCACGCTCATCACCAACGCCCTGATTGAGAACAAGACCGGTCGGGCAGGCTTGGTCACCACCTCCGGCTTCGGCGACACCCTGCTGATCCGCGACGAGCACCGCTACGACATGTACGACCTCCAGATCGAGTTCCCCGACCCGCCCATAGGCCGGGAACTCACCTTTGAGATCGACGAGCGCACCGCGGCCACCGGCGAAGTTCTGGCGGTGCCGTCGCCTGAGGCCATCTCCGCGCTGGTCGGCGAACTGGCCGAGGCCCGGGTCGAGTCAGTGGCGGTGTGCTTGCTCAACTCCTATGTCAACCCGGCCAACGAGCGGCTGCTGGCCAACGAGCTGCGCCGGGAGCTGGGGGTGCCGGTGTGCGCCTCGGCTGACATTTCTCCCCAGATCAGGGAGTACCCCCGCATGATCACCGCGGCCTGCAACGCCGCCACCATGCCGATCATCGGGCCTTATCTGGACGAGCTAGAGAAGTGGCTGTCGGCCGAGGGGTTCGGCGGGTCGGTGCTGATGATGCTGTCCAACGGCGGGGTGGTGTCGGCCGACGACGCGGCCGCCGCCCCGATCCGGCTGGTGGAGTCGGGACCAGCCGCCGGTGCCCTGGCCGCCCGATGGTTCGCCAACCGCATGGGGGAAGACCGGCTGCTGGCCTTCGACATGGGCGGCACCACCGCCAAAGCCACCCTGGTGGAAGACGGCGAGCCCGCGCTCACCAACACCTTCGAGGTGGCCCGCCGCTACCGGTTCAAGAAGGGATCGGGATTCCCCGTGTCGGTGCCCTCTGTCGATCTGGTGGAAATCGGCGCCGGGGGCGGCAGCTTGGCCCACCTCGACCAGTTCGGGCTGCTCAAGGTGGGCCCCGAGTCGTCCGGGGCCGATCCCGGACCGGCCTGTTACGCCCAGGGCGGCGACCAGCCGGCGGTGACCGACGCCGATGTGGTGCTCGGGCTGTTGGACCCCGACGCCTTTCTGGGCGGCGACATGCCTCTGGACGCCGGCCTTGCCCAGGGGGCCGTCGAACCGTTGGCCGACGGCCTCGGTCTGTCGGTCACCGACACCGCCGCGGGAATGTACGAGGTGGTCAGCCAGAACATGGCCGCGGCCGCCCGCATGCACGCGGTGGAGCGGGGGGTGGACTTGCGGGGGGTCACCGTGCTGGCCTTCGGCGGTGCCGGACCGCCCCACGCCTGCCGGGTGGCCGAGCTGTTGGACTCCGATCGGGTGGTGTTCCCGGTGAACGCCAGCGTGTTGTCGGCCTTCGGAACGCTGGTGTCGCCGGTGCGGATCGACTTGGCCCGCTCCATGCCGGTGAAACTGGCCGAAATCGACCCCGCCGAGCGAGATGGTCTGCTCGACGAGTTGCGAGAAGAGGGCCGCCGGGTGCTGCTCAGCGCCGGCGTGCCCGAAGCCGACATCGGCTTCCGCTACGGCATCGACGCCCGCTACACCGGCCAGGGCAATGAGATCACCATTTGGGTGGGCGAGGGAGATTCTTGGGAAGCCTCCGACGACGAGATAGTCGGAGCATTCGAGGCCGAATACCGCCGCATCTACGGAATGACCATCGAAGATGTGGCCATCGAGGTGGTCACTTGGCGCCTCTCGGCCCGAGCCGACCCGGCTGAGATCGCCGAAGCCGATGCCGAGGGGCCTCATACCACAGCCGCAAGCACGCTTGAGCCAGCTTCGACCCGCACCGCGGTGTTCGGTCGGGAGCAAGACGAAATAGAAGTCCCGGTGTACCGCCGCGCCGATCTGGCTATCGGCTCGGCCTTCCCCGGTCCCGCCCTAGTGGAAGAACGGGAGACAACCTCGGTCATACGCCCCGGTTGGCACGTGACGGTTTCTCACGACGCTTGTCTCGTCGCCGTCCGGGAGACCAGGCCGACTCCCAAATGATGATCTCAGCGAGGAACCAGAGCAGCTCCATGAACCAAAACAAGACAAGTCCTCAAGAAGTCTCCGCCTACGACCCCATTCAACTAGAGATCTTGTGGCAGTCGCTTATATCGGTGGTGAACGAGCAGGCCCGGGCGCTCCAGCGGGCCGCGTTCAGCCCCATCGTGCGGGAAGCCGGCGACTTGGCCAACGCAGTGTTCGACAAGCGGGGGCGCATGGTGGCCCAAGCGGTAACCGGCACTCCCGGCCACATCAACTCGCTGGCCATCGGGGCGGCCAACATGTTGGAGGAGTTCCCCACCGACGCCCTCGAGCCCGGTGACGTGTTGATCACCAACGACCCCTATCTCACCGCGGGCCAACTGCTGGACGTGACCGTGCTGGTGCCGGTGTGGCGCACCCCGGCGGCGGGCGGCGACCCCGTGCCCATCGCCTACTTCGGCTCCACCATCCACCACACCGACGTCGGCGGCTACGGAATCGGCGCCGGGGCCCGGGACTGCTTCGAAGAGGGCCTGTGGATCCCCATCTGCAAGCTCATGCGCGGCGGCGAGCGCAACGAGGACGTGTGGAAGTTCATCTTGTCCAACGTCCGCCAGCCCGACCACATGGCCGGCGACCTGCACGCCCAGATGGCATCGGGAGAGGTGGGCGCCCAGCGCCTGGCCTCCCTGTGCGACGCCTACGACCTCGACGACATCGAGGCGCTGGCCGACGAGATCATCGACCGCTCCGAGGCGGCCACCCGGGCCAGCATCGCCGAGCTGGACCCGGGGGAGTACCAGGCCGACGCCGTGTTGGATCTGGCCGACGGCAGCCGCATCGACATCGTGTGCTCACTGCGGGTGGACCCCGATGTCGGGGAGATCTTCGTGGACTATGCCGGCACGTCGGAGGCCAGCCCGTGGGGCATCAACGTGGTCCGCAACTACACCCACGCCTACACCACGTTCACCGTGCGCTCGGTGCTGAACCCCGAGATCCCCAACAACCACGGCAGCCTGGCCCCGATCAAGATGACCGCCCCCGAGGGGTCGATCGTCAACGCAGTGCTGCCCCAGCCGGGCACCGCCCGCCATGTGGTGGGCATGTTCTTGCCCAACGCCCTGCTCAAGGCCCTGGCCCAGGTCAAGCCGCAGGAGTCCATGGCCGAGGGGGCGGGCGCGGTGTGGACCATGCAGGTGAGCGGCAACCACGACGACGGCAGCCCGTTCATCACCGCTATGTTTACTTACGCCGGAGGGGTGGGAGCACGGGCGTCCAAGCCGGGCTTGGACGCCTGCTCCTATCCAACCGGGGTGAGCGCGGTGCCCATCGAGGTGGTAGAGGCCTCCGCACCGGTGCGCTTTACCCGCAAGGCGCTGCGACCCGGCTCCGAGGGGCCCGGCGCCCAACCGGGAGGCAAGGGCCAGACCATCGAGTTCACCGTGGACACCTCCCGCCCCTGGCTGCTCAACGCGGTGACCAGCCGCCTGTCCGACCCGCCCCAGGGTATCTTCGGCGGGGGTCCCGGCCAGGCGGGCTCGTTCGAGGTGAACGGCGAGCCGGTAACCACCCAGAGCCGCATCACCCTCAACCCCGACGACGTCGTGAGCCTCAATCTCCCCGGCGGCGGAGGCTACGGGGCTCCTGATGAGTCCGACGGCTGATCCTGTCCAAAACGGCCTGCTCGCCCACACTCCATCGTCGTTCGCTGATGTGTGGGCTCGGTCGGTTGACCGACGATCCGATTCGGTGTTCTTGGTGTTTGAGCGGCCCGACGGGGGTGTTGCCACCTGGACTTATGAGCAGTTTGACGCGGCTGTAAGCGATGTGGCTGCGGGGTTGATTCAGCGGGAAGTTGCGCCGGGCAGCTCGGTGCATTTGGCGTTGACCAACACTCCGGCGTTTGTGGCTTTGTGGCTGGCTGCCAGCCGGCTGGGGGCGTGGATCGTGCCGTCCGATCCCATGGGCAAGGTGCCGGAATTGGCCGACCACATCGAGCGCACCCGACCGCAGGCCGGGTTCTGCGCCGCCGACCGAGCCGGGGTGTACCGCCAAGCCGCCGCGGGTCGTCCCGATATGGTCATCACCGAGGTGGACGAGGCCAGCGCCAGCCTTGATGCGCTCACCGGCAGCGCCCGAGTGGACTGGCCCGAGGTCGATCCCCGAGACCGGTCCGCGGTGATGTTCACCTCAGGGACCACCGGGCGGCCCAAGGGAGTGGAGATCACCCAGGCCAACTACGCCTTCTGCGGTCAAGTCATGGCGGAGCGAGCCGACCTGACCCCTGACGATCGCCAACTCGTGGTTCTGCCTCTGTTCCACGCCAACGCCCAGTACTACTCATTCGCCTCGGCCATTTGGACCGGGGCCTCGGTGGCGCTGATGCCTGCCTTCTCAGCCAGCGGCTTTCTGGCCCAGGCCGCCCGCCACCAAGCCACTTGCGCCAGCCTGTTCGCTGCCCCGATGCGGATGATCCTGGCCCGGGGTAATCCAGTTGACGGCGTGGCACTGCGCCATTGCTGGTACGCCCAGAACATCGCCGACGACCAATACGAAACCCTGTCCCAGTGGCTCGGGTGCCGTCCCCGCCAGCTCTACGGCATGACCGAGACCATCCCCGCGGTGCTAACCGAGCCGGCCGACAACCCCGTGCCGTCGTCCATGGGCCAGGTCACCCCCGGTTGCCAGGTGATCGTGCGCGACGGCGAAGTGCTGGTGGGAGGCGAACCCGGCACAACGCTGTTCGCCGGCTACCTCGACGACCCGGAAACCACCGCGGCCTCGTTCACCGACGACGGCTGGTTCCGCACCGGAGACCGGGCGTCGGTCGACCCCGACGGCCGCCACTACTTCGACGGCCGCCACTCCGATGTGCTCAAGGTGGCCGGCGAAAACGTCTCCATCGTCGAGGTGGAGTCGGTGCTGGCCTCTCACCCCGCGGTGCTGGAAGCCGCGGTTGTAGGGGCACCCGATCCGGTGCGCGACGAGGTGCCGGTGGCCTTTGTGGTGGCCGCCGACCCGGCCAGCCCTCCGGCGGCCGAAGAACTGTCGGCGTGGTGCAACCAGCGGCTGACCAAGGCCAAGCTGCCCCGCTCGTTTACGCTTATAGACGAATTACCCCGCACCAGCGTCGGCAAGATCCGAAAGTTCCTGCTACGACAAGAGGCCGAGGCCCCTAAGGAGGCGACAGGGAGGTGACCACATGACCATGCTCACCGGCGAACTGCTCGGCTCATTCGACGACTCGATTACCGACGTGGCCAATGCGGTCACCCTTCCCCCCGAGATATACACCTCAGAGGAGTTCCTAGCCTTCGAGCGCCAGGCGCTGTTTGAACACGAGTGGTGCTGTGTGGGAGTGGCCAGCCGCATTCCCGAGACGGGTGACTGGTTCACCACCTCGGTGAGCAGCGAACCCATCATCGTGGCCCGTCAAAGGGGCGACAGCATCGCCGCTTTCTCGGCCATCTGCCGCCACCGGGGCATGCAGGTGGTGGAGGGGGAAGGCAACAGCCGCTCCTTCCGGTGCCCGTACCACCACTGGAGCTATCGGCTGGACGGCCGCCTGATGGGTGCCCCGGCCATGGAGCGCACCGAGGGCTTCGACAATGAGGACTGGGGCCTGCCCAATCTGGCGGTGGAGATGTGGCACGGGTTCATATTCGTCAACTTCAATCCCGACGCCCCGCCGCTGGCCCCCACCCTGGAGCGGTATGAGCCCTACCTGGCCAACTATGAACTCGATAATTGCGTGTGCCCCGGCACCTTCACGCTCGAAGACCTGCCCTGGAACTGGAAGGTCATGTTCGAGAACTTCAACGACGGCTACCACGCCAACCGCCTCCACCAGGTGATCCAGGATTTCTGCCCCTCGGAGATGGCCCGCTTCCCGGTGCCGTGGTCGGACGACTCCAACGTGATCTTCCGGGAGAACGGCTACACCCACATCGACGGCGGGTTCAACGCCACCCGCAAGGCCCTGCTGCCGGTGTTCCCCAAGCTCACCGAAGAGGAGCGCTGGCGGTCCACGTTCGCGTTGATCCCGCCCACCCTGTGCTTCGGCACCGCCCCCGACATGGCGTTCTTCTTCATCGTGCGGCCCACCTCAGCCGAGACCATCGACCTGGAGATCGGCTATCTGCTGCATCCCACCTCGCTGGAGCACCCCATGTTCGACCACCTGTTCCAGGCCAGCGACGACGGGGTGCAGGTGTTTGTGGCCCAAGACCAAGACGCCACCACCAAAGTGCAGCGGGGCATGCGATCGCGCTACGCCGTGCGGGGCCGATACTCCTGGCAAGAAGAATCCCACGTGCAGTTCAACCGCTGGCTCGTGCAGCGCTACCGCCAACACTGGCCCGCGGGGGCAAAATAGTCTGACGGGGCGTGACTACGGGGAAGGCTCGGTCGGTGTCGCGACAGCTTCGGCCCGGCCCTCAAGCCGACCCACTCGGCTGACCAAGTCCATGATCATTTCGGTCAGCTGGGCGAATCCCCTTTGCATCTCCTCTCGGAGCCTGGCATCGCCTTGATGCGTCTCCTCTCGGAGCTTGGCGAAGCCGGCTTGCATCTCCTCTCGGAGCTTGGCGAAGCCGGCTTGCATCTCCTCTCGGAGCTTGGCGAAGCCGGCTTGCATCTCCTTTCGGAGTTGGGCGATGTCGGCGCGCCGGCCTCGGTCTAGGTAGAGGATCAGGGTGATGATTACCCCCAGCAGGGCGAGAATGGCTTGGTCCATGAGGATCTCCTGATCCGGTTGTGACGGATTGCTGGGGGAAGCTTGAGCAGATCATATCGCGCCGGGTGACGCTTTCAATCCCGACCGTCAAGGCGAGGAGGATCGGCAGGAAGGGGGTACGGCAGGGCGAGTAGGCTGCTCAAATGTGACCGGGCCGATTGGCCCGACTTCTGAGGAGGGGAACGATGACGAGACGACTCACTCGCATACTTTGGCTGCTGGCCGCGCTGTTTGCGGTGCTGGCATTGGTGGCCGCTGGCTGCGGCAACGACGACGATGACGATGAGTCCGCTGTTGATCCGGCTCTCCTGGAGACCTTTGACGCTGACGGCGACGGTACGCTCACCATTGGTGTGGCCGCCGCTGGACCCCGCGACGACCAGGGCTATTACCAGTCGCTAGTGGACTTTGCCGAGAACTTCTCGGCCGAAAACGGTTTCGCTCCGCCGATCGTGAGCGACAACATCGGCGCGGCTGAGGCTGCCCAAGCCATGTCCGACCTGGCAGATCAAGGGGTGGACGTGATTCTGGTTGGGGCCAGCGAGATCGCCGAGCCTCTGGCCGACCTCACCGAGCAGTATCCCGACATCTTCTGGTACTGCAACTGCGGGGCCGGGTTCCCGGAGATTGCCGGTTTGGCCCAAGCCACCGACTGGGGCGCCCCCATCCACTACACCGCCGGTGTGGCCATGGGCGCGGCTCTGGCCGACCACGGCGGCGACACCGCGGTCTTCTTGGGCTGCTGCGACCTCAACTTCGAGCAGGAGGCCTACAACGCCACTGTGGCTGGCCTCCAGTCGGTCGATCCGTCCTACACCATGGAGTATGTGTCCACTGGTGGCTTCCCGTATGACTTCGACAACTCGGCCAACGCCACCGCGGCGCTCACCAACGCCATTGCCGAAGGCGCCACCCTGGCCTACGCCTATCTGGGCGGGGCGCTGAACCCGGTCGGCCAGTTGGCCACCGAGGAGGGCATCGCCGTGTTTGCGGCCGGTCCCGCCGACATCTGCTCCCGCGACGACGGAATCGCCTGGACCGGCGCCATCGTGTTCGACGGCGGGCTATACGCCCAACAAGCGCTGCCCCGCATCATCTCTGGAGACCTCACCGAGGGCGCCACCTATCAGTTCCCCACCGAGCAAGGTCTCAACGGCGGCGAGCTGTGTGATCCTTCCGCAGAGGCAGCGGCGATGCTGGCCGACGCCTTTGAGGCGGTCACCACCGACGGCGAACTGCTCGGCATGCTCGGAGGAATCTCCGGAGCAGCCTACGGCGGCGGGTGATTGACTCAACGACCGAAGTGACGGGCGCCGGGGGGAATGGCCCTTCGGCGCCCGCGGTCGAGCTGACGGGGATAACCAAGCGCTTCGGCGGAATCGTTGCCTGCGACCAGGTCGACCTAACCCTGCACCGGGGGCGCATCCACGGCATCCTGGGAGAAAACGGAGCGGGCAAGTCCACGCTCATGAAGGTGCTCATCGGCCTGGTACTGCCCGATGCCGGTGCCATTCGCATCGACGGTGAGCCCCGAACGATCCACGACCCCCTAGACGCCGCTTCTTTGGGCATCGCCATGGTCCACCAGCACTTCAGCCTGGTAGACCAGCTCACCGTCTGGGAGAACGTCGCCCTCGGCGAGGCCGGCCGGCTCAGTTCAGCTGAGGTGCGCCACCGGGTGACGGCCATCAGCGAGCAGTACGGCTTGGAGATCGAGCCCGAAGCCCGGGTGGGCGACCTCACCGCCGGGCTGCGCCAGCGGGTGGAGATCATCAAGTGCCTGCGTCGCGACCCCCACATCCTGGTGTTCGACGAGCCCACCTCAGTGCTCACCCCCGAAGAGTCTGAGCAGCTTTTCAGCACGCTGCGCGAGGTGGTGGCTACCGAGGGGCGGGCCGTGGTGCTGGTGAGCCACAAGTTGGACGAGGTGCTGCACGCCACCGATGAGATCACCATCATGCGCCAAGGCCGAGTAGTGGCCCGCCAGCCCACCCAAGAGGCCGACGCCCGCAGCCTGGCCCGGGCCATGGTGGGCCGGGAGGTGTCGCTTCGGTCCGAGCGGGCCGCCTTCGGCCTGGCCGAGGTGGATGACGCGGGACTGGAACCAGAGCCCGTCAGCCCTGCTGAACCCGAAACCGCATCGCCGGCCACAGGCCCAGCCGAATCAGTGCTGCGGATCGAGGGCGCCGCGGTACGGGGCCGGGGTGGGGCAGTGCTGCTGGACGACTTCAGCGTGGAGCTGAGGGCCGGAGAGATCGTGGGCGTGGCCGGGGTGGAGGGCAACGGCCAGCGGACCCTGGGCGATGTGTTGTCCAGCTTGGTCCCGCTCAACGCCGGCCGGGTGGTGGTGAACGGCGTTGACGTGCCCGCCGGCTCGCCCGGCGCCATGGCCAAGGCCGGGGTGGCGGTGATACCCGAAGACCGCCATGACTCCGGCGTGGTGCTCGACATGACCGTGGCCGAGAACCTGCTCATGGTCAACCCCAACCGGGTAGCCCGCCACGGTGTCATGGACAAGCGGCGGATGGTTGAGACCGCCCAGCAATTGATAGAAGAGTTCGACATCGGCTGTTCTGGACCCGACGCCCCGTTGTGGTCACTGTCGGGCGGCAACCAACAAAGGGTGGTGCTGGCCCGGGAATTGGTCGCTGAGCCCCACGTATTGGTGGCGGCCCAGCCCACCCGGGGGTTGGACGTGGGGGCCATCGAGTACATGACCGATCGGCTGCGCCAAACCGCGGCCGACGGCGTGGCCGTGCTGCTGATCTCCAGCGAACTGGAGGAAATCCTCGAGCTGGCCGACCGGATCGTGGTGATGTCCCGCGGCCGGATCGTGGGCGAACTCTCCCGCGCCGACGCCAACCTCGAAACCCTCGGCCTGCTGATGGGCGGTAGCGAGGCATGACCAGGGGAGCGCGCCTAACGGAGTGGGTGGCCATGTACGTCGCCAGCATCGTGGCTGCGTTGGTTCTGGCCAGTGTGATCATCGAGGCCACCGGGGGTGACTGGTGGCCGGTGATGGAAGCCCTGGTGGACGGCAGCATCATGGCCCCCGGCCGCTGGGGGGAGACCCTGGGAGTGGCCGTCCCCCTGTTGCTGGTGGCCCTCGGCACGGTGATCTCGGCCAAGGCCGGTTTGATCAACATCGGCCAAGAGGGCCAACTGCTGATCGGGGCGGCGTTCGCGGTCTATTTCAGCTTCCTCATCGGAGGTCCTGGTCCGCTGAACCTGGTGATAATCATGCTGTTCGGCGCTTTGGGCGGGGCGGTGTGGGCTTCGGTGGCCGGCCTACTGCGCTTTTGGCGGGGGGTGCCCGAAGTGCTGAGCACGCTGTTGCTGGTCACCGTCTCGGCCCAGGCCATCGGCTATGGGTTGAAGCAAGACTGGCTGCTTTTGGCCCCCGGAGGAGACCGGGGCAATCGCAACCAAGTGAGCTCGCAGCTAGCTGACGACAACCGAATTCCGCGCCCCGATATCTTTGGCAACGAGTTCCCCATCACGGTTTATCTGGCCTTGGCCATGGCCCTGATGGTGGCCTATGTGCTGGCCCGCACGGTGTGGGGATTTCGGCTCCGAATGCTGGGGCACAACGCCCGAGCCGCCCAGCGGGCCGGGGTATCCTCCACCGCCTACGGGGCGTCGGCATTGGCCATTGGCGGAGCGTTCGCCGGCTTGGCAGGGGCGGCCATGTTCGCCGGCGGCGGCTTCTCCTTCGGCAACTTCCAACTAGTGCCCGGGTTCTCCGACAACATCGGCTGGACCGGGCTGCTGGTCGCCCTGGTGGCCCGAGAGCGGGCCCTGCCCGCGGTGGTGGCCGCGTTCGTGTTCGCCGGATTGCGAACCGGAGCGGGATTTGTCAACAGCACCGGAGTGGAGAGCCGCATAACCGACGTTGTGCAGGGGCTGTTGGTGCTGGCCTTGCTGGTGCCCCCGGCGGTGATCTTCCTGCGGGATCGGCGTCGAGCCCGAGCGGCGGCCACCGAGAGGGTGTGATGTTGTGCTGATCGACTTCTTCTCGGCGGTGGGCGATGTCTTGTCCAGCGAGTCCACCTATATCAACGGGGCGCTGTTTGCCGCCCTGCTGGCCTTTGCGGCCACCGGGGAGTGGGTGGCCGAAAAGTCGGGCACCCTGAACATCTCGGTGGAGGCGATGCTTCTGAGCGGGGCCTTCGCGGGAGCCCTCGGCTATCACTTCACCGACTCCGTAGCGGTGGCCATAGTGTTCGGCGCCATCGGCGGGTTGCTCATATCCATTGTGCAAGCCGAGATGAGCCACCGCCTCACCGCTGATCAGTTCGTGGTCGGCCTCACCCTCAACATCCTGGTGTTCGGATTGGCCGGTTTCTTGGATCGCGAGATCGATCCCCAAGCCACCTTTGCCTCGAAGTTGGAAATTCCCATCTTGGTGGACATCCCCCTATTCGGTGAGGCGCTGTTCGGAGAGCCGTGGCCGTTCTATCTCCTGTACGGGTTGGTGCCGTTCTCGTGGTGGCTGGTATTTCGCACCCGATGGGGCTTGGAGCTTCGGGCCGCGGGGGAAAACCCCCAGTCGGCCGATGTGAGCGGAATCGACGTGAACCGCCGCCGTCGCCAGTCCATCTACTACGCCGGACTCACCTCGGGTCTGGGCGGGGCGTTCTTCTTGTTCGCCCGGCTGGCCGCCTTTGACGATTCCATCATCGGGGGACGGGGATTCATCGCCATCGCCGCGGTGATCTTTGGCGGCTGGACGCTGTGGGGGACCATGGGGGGCTGCATCCTGTTTGCCGGTGCCCTGTCGTTCCAGCTTTCACTGCAAGGCTTGGGCTACGAGCTCAACGCCGAGCTGTTGCAGGCACTGCCCTTCCTGGTGACCATCGGAGCCATGGCCATCTTCGCCAAGCGAGTCCGCCCCCCCGCCGCCCTGGCCCGACCATTCATCCGCGGCCTGAAATGATCAAGCGATGAAGGCGATGCGATACCACGAGCCTGGGGGGGCTGAGGTGCTCTGTTATGAGGAGGTGGCTGATCCTGAGCCGGGGCCGGTGGATGTGGTGGTGGATGTGGTGGCTGCTGCGCTGAACCGGCTCGATGTGGTGCAGCGCAACGGGTGGTTCGCCATGCCGGGGTTCACCCTGCCCCACATTGCGGGCATGGACGTGGCCGGAGTGGTCTCGGAGGTGGGGGCCGAGGTCGAAGGGGTGGCCGTGGGCGACCGGGTGGTGGTCGATCCGTCGCTGGCCGGGGTCAACGACCGCTCCAAGCTAGGAGGCCGGGGCGACCGGTACGGCGAGCTGGGCATAATCGGGGGCACTGTCGACGGGGGCTATGCCGAGCGGTGCCTGGTGCCGGCGTCCCACGTCTATGCAGTGCCCCCCGCCATGTCGCTGGAGACGGCGGCCACGTTTCCGACCTGCTGGCTCACCGCCGTCCATGCGCTGTTCGATGTGGGAGCACTCACCGCCGGCGAAACGGTGATGATCCACGCCGCCGGCTCAGGGGTGTCGGTGGCCGCCATCCAGCTGGCGGTCAACGCCGGGGCCACCGTGTTGGCCACCGCCGGCACCGACGAGAAGTGCGAACGGGCCTTGGAGCTGGGGGCGGCCCATGTGCTCAACAACCGCACCGGCGACGTGGCTGGGTGGGCTCGCGAGCAAACCGCCGGAGCCGGGGTCCAGATGGTGTTCGACCATGTGGGCACCGCCCTGTTCGGCCCGTCGCTGTTCGCCCTGGGCGTCGGGGGGCGGCTGGTGAACTGCGGCAACTCCTCGGGCGACGAAGCTGTTATCCCGTCGCTGGGCTACGTGTTCCACTCCGGCATCAAGATCATGGGCTCCGACCCCTACCGCCCCGAGGAATTCGGCCCGGCGTGGGACACCTTCTGCGCCAACAGCTTCAACGCAGCGGTCGACTCGGTGTTCGACCTAGCCGACGCCGCCGACGCCCAGGCCAAGATGCTGGCCAGCGACTTCTTCGGCAAGATCTTGCTGAAGCCCTGAACAGAGTCGATGGAATCCGGGAGAACGAGTGGCTGATTCCCCGTATCCCGAGCTGAAAAAGTCCCACGTCCCCGAGCGAGTAGGCCGCCCGTACGCCGACTACAAGCCCCCGCCGTCGGCCCCGGTGTGGGCAGTGATCAGCGGGTTCGGCTCGTACCACGTCCTGGTGGCCGCCCTTGAGCTGGGAGTATTCGACACCCTGTCTGATCGGGGCGCCCACCCCGGCATCCCCCCGGAAGTGACCGCCCCCGAGCTGGCCCAAGAGCTAGAAGTATCAGCCCCCCACCTAGAGGCCCTGCTCGACTCCCTGGCAGTGCTCGGCCTGCTGGAGCGAGTAGGCGGTCGCTACGCCCTGAACGACACCGCGGCCCGCTATCTCACCACCGACGGCGCGGCGTCAATGGCCTCGCTGGTCCCAGTGGCCCCCGGCCCGCTCGGCAACTGGTCGCACCTGGCCGACACCATCCGAGCCGGCCGCCCCGCCGACCCCATAGACGACAACCCCGCCGACTTCTACCGCCCCCTGGTAGAGGGCACTTTCGCCACCATGCTCCGAGCCGCCACAAGGGCCGACCTCCAAGTGCGCTACAGCGCCATGACCGCTCCCAAGGTGTTGGACCTGGGAGCAGGCGGAGCCCCCTGGGCCATCGCCATCCTCAAGGCCTGTCCGGCGGCCACCGCAATAGTCAACGACTTAGACGGAGTGATCGAAGTTGCCCGCCGCACCACCGCCGAGCACGGCGTAGCCGAACGGTGCCAATTCCGCCCCGGCGATTTCCACACCATCGAAATAGAACCCGAGGCCTACGACATTGCGGTGCTGGGCCACGTCTGCCGCACCGAAGGCCCCGACGGTACCCGTCGCCTCATCGCCAGAGCACACGAGGCCCTGCGCCCCGAAGGCCGCCTCCTATTAGCCGACTACTTCATAGCCCCCGAACCCCAATGGAGCCCCCACAGCGTCCTAATGGCCATGACCATGATGGCCAGCACCGTCCACGGCTTCCCCATAGCCGCTGCGCAGGTCGCCACCTGGCTCCAAGACGCCGGCTTCGAGTCCCTCCGCCTAATAGAACCCATAGGCCACCAATACCTCTACACCGCCACAAAACCCAGAAACCTCCAACAAACAAAAGAAGGCGAATAGATGGCTGGTAACACAAGGGCGGCGGCTCCCCCTGGGAACGCACGGCGAGGTGGGGCGGTGGGTGGCCCGGCTCAGGGCGCCCGCCGCCCGGACCCCGCGGAGGACGGCGGGCTGGGCCGGGACAGGCCCCGCCGCCCCGCCGGACCAGCGCCAACAACCCCCCACAAAGCCGCCGCCCGGACGCGCGCCAACACAAAAGGAAAACAATGACCGAACCCATCGACACACTGATCAAGGGCTGGTACGTGGTCACCATGAACCCGACCCGCGACATCATCCGCCACGGCGCGGTGGCCATCCGGGGCAACCAGATCGTCGAGGTGGGAAAGGCATCCGACCTCGAAGCCCGCTACCAGGCCGCCGAGACGGTGGGCGGCGACCGCTTTGTGGTCACGCCAGGCCTGGTCAACACCCATATCCACATCACCGGCGAGCCCCTCACCAGGGGCTACGTGCCCGACGACACCCCGTTTGAGGAGAACGTATTCCAGTGGCTGTGCCCGCTGTATTCGGTGTACACCGCCGAGGAGGAGCGGCTTTCGGGCCAGTTGGCCGCGGTGGAGATGCTCAAATCGGGCACCACCTGTTTCTTGGAAGCCGGCACCATCCGGTTCGTCGACGAGGTGATGGACGGCCTCGTCGAATCCGGCATCCGAGGCCGCATCGGCAAGTGGGTGTGGGACCTTCCCCCCGAGCCCAGCGTGTACCGCCAAGACACCGATGAGGCCATCGCCAACATTCGAGACACCGTCGAGCGGTTCCAGGGCACCGCCGGCGGAAGGCTGGGGGCGTGGTCGATGGTGGTGGGCCACACCACCTGCTCCGACCCGCTATGGCAAGCAACCCGAGCCACCGCCGATGAGTTCCAAGTGGGGCTCAGCTTCCACATGTCGCCCGCCCGGCTCGACCCCGACACCTTCATCGCCGCCTTCGGCCAGCGCCCCATGGTCCACCTCGCCGAGTTGGGGGTGCTGGGCGACGACACCTCCATCACCCACTGCGTACACGTAGACGACCAGGAGATCGGGCTCCTGGCCGAAGCGGGCACATCCGTGGTCCACTGTCCCACCACCGCGCTGAAAGTGAGCTACGGCGTGACCCAGATCGGCAAGATCCCCGAGATGGTCACGGCTGGGGTGAACGTGAGCCTGGGCACCGACGGCAACAACGCCTCCAACTACTCCGATCTGATGAGGGCCACCTACCTGGTGGCCGGGCTGTTCAAAGACGCCCGCATGGACCCCCAGATGTTCCCGGCCGAGAAGGCCTACGAGATGGCCACCCTGGGCGGGGCCCGCACCATGCTGATGCAAGACGAGATCGGCTCGCTGGAGCCCGGAAAGCTGGCCGACGTGGTGCTGCACGACACCGATCGCCCCGAGTGGCGGCCCCTGTTGAACGTGATGAACCAGCTTGTGTGGTCAGCCGACGGCCGAGGCGTCCACACCGTGTTCGTGGACGGCCAAAAGGTGGTGGATGCCGGCCGCATGACCACCATCGACGAGGACACCTTCTATTCCCGCTGCCAGCAGGCCGGCGAGGCGGTGGTGGCCCGCTCCGGCCTCCCCGACAAGGCCAAGTTCCCCATCTGGTAGCGGCGAGGCCGCCGTCTAGGAGTAGAGCTCGCGTTTTACCACTTTGCCGGCGGGGTTGCGGGGGAGGGGGGTGGGGCGGATCTCCCATTGGGTGGGGATCTTGTAGGGGGCGAGCACTTCCTTGCACCACTGGGCCAGGTCGTCGGCTTCGACCTGAGTGCCGTCAACCGGCACCACCACGGCCTTGACCTCTTGGCCCATCTCAGGGTGGTCCACGCCGAACACGGCTGATTCGGCCACCAGCGGATGGGCGTCTAAGCGGTATTCAATCTCGATGGGGTAGATGTTCTCGGCGTTGCGCAGGATCATGTCGCGGGCCCGCGAGTTGATGTAGAGGTACCCGTCGTCGTCGAAGCAGCCGATGTCGCCGGTGTTCAGCCACCGGTCGGCGTCGATGGTGGCCGCGGTGGCGGCGGGATCGTTCCAGTACTCGAGCATGGTGTAGGCGCTGCGGCACCAGATGTCGCCCTCTTGACCCGTGGGCAGCGGCTGGCCGTCGGGGCCGCGCACCTCGGCCTCGAAGCCGATTGACACCTGGCCGCACGAGGTGGGCCGCTCCCGATACTCGGCGCCGCCGATGCCGGCGATGACCGCCACCGACTCCGATGAGCCGTAGCCCATTCCCACTGCGTGGGCGGCGTTGGGGAAGGCCTGGCGCATCCGGTCTTGAACTGCGGGGCTGGCCGGTGCGCCGCCGAAGCCCACGTTGACGATGCTGGAGGTGTCGAACTCCCCGAACCGGGGGTGGTTCACCAGCCGCGAGCCGATGCTGCCCAGCGCGGCGAAGGCGGTGACGCCTTCGTCTTGGATGAGCCCGAGCACCGCCTCGGGATCGAAACGGCCCCGGCGGTAGACGATCTTGCCCCCGGTCACCATGGAGATGAGCGTGGATCCGTACAGCCCCGAAACATGGAACAGCGGCGAGGTGCCCAGCGTCACCGCCTGGGCTGGCGGGGCGGAGGCCGAGCCGTCGTCGGCGGGGGGATGGGTGCGCATCTCGGCGAACACCCGCACCGCCCCGTTCATCATGGTGGACTGCACGAAGCCGATAAGCCCCCGATGCGAGCCCACCGCCCCCTTGGGGCGGCCGGTGGTGCCGCTGGTGAACAAGATCACCGCGGGGTCGTCCTCGGCCAAGGCCACGTCGATGTCTTCCAAGGTGGCTCCGGCCCCAGAGGCCAAGTACCCAGCCCAGTCGTCCTCGATCACCAGACACGGAGCGTCGGTGCTGCCGATACCGGAGCGCTCGAGGCGGGGGCGGTCGGCGATCACCAGCGCCGGAGTGCTGAGCGAGGTGGCGTAATCCACCTCGTCGGCGGTCCACCAGCCGTTGTAGGCCGACACGACGGCCCCAATGCTGGTGGCGGCGAAGAACGAAACCACCCACTCAGGGCAGTTGGCCGCAAAGATGGCCACCCGGTCGCCATGGCCGATACCCCGCAATCGCAGGGCAGCCGCGGCCGCCGCCACCTGGGAAATAAAGCCGTCGAAGGTGAGCCGCTGGCCTTCCAGCACCAGAAACTCCCGGTCGCCGAAATTGGCGGTATTGGCCACCATCTCCCGCAGCGAGCGCATCCGGCTGGCGAACACCACGGCCTGCTGCCCCAGAACTTCCTCGGTGGTCAGCTCGAACAACCCGCCCGCCCCAGTCAGCTCCTCAATCACATCCTCACGAACACCCACGGTCTCAAACGCTAGTCATTGGCTGCGCCCATTCACTGATCGCAGCTTGCTTCAACGGGCTACAGGGGGATCTAGGTTCTAGGGTGGGGTTATGACTGAGGTTGTGATTGTTGAGGCGGTTCGCTCTGCGGTGGGGAAGCGCAATGGGGGGTTGGGGTCGGTGCATCCCACTTCTTTGCTGGGGCAGGTGCAGGCGGCGGCGGTGGAGCGGTCGGGGATCGATCCGGGCGCCATTGGGCAGGTGGTGGGGGGGTGTGTGGATCAGATTGGGGCTCAGGCCATGAACGTGGTCCGCACAGCCTGGCTCACCGCTGGCATGCCCACTGAAACGGCGTGCAGCACGGTGGACTCCCAGTGCGGCTCCTCCCAGCATGCGGTAAACCTGGCCTACAGCCTGGTGAAGTCGGGCGTGGAGGACACGGTGCTGGCCTGCGGGGTGGAGAGCATGAGCATGGTGCCCATCGGCGCCAACGCGTCGGCTGAGGGCGTGGGCCGGCCGGTGACCCGCGACTACTTCGCCCACCACGAGTTCACCTCCCAGTTCGAGGGGGCCGAGCGGATGGCCGACAAGTGGGGCATCACCCGCGAGGATTGCGACCGCTTGGGCCTGGCCTCCCAGCAGCGGGCCGCCCGGGCCGTGGCCGAGGGGCGATTCGAGACCCAGATCGTGCCCATCGAGGCCCCGGTGCTCGATGAGAACGGCAAAAAGACCGACGAGACCATCACCGTCAGCGCCGATGAGGGCCTGCGGGACACCACCCTTGAAGGGCTGGCCGCCCTCAAGCCGGTGGCCCGGCCCGATGGGGTTCACACCGCGGGCTCGTCGTCGCAGATCTCCGATGGCGCCGGAGCAGTGCTTATGACCACCGCCGAGCGGGCTGAGCAACTCGGACTCACCCCCAGGGCCCGCATCGCCGAAACCTGCCTGGTGGGCTGTGACCCGGTGCTGATGCTGGAGGGGCCGATCCCCGCCACCCAGCGGCTGTTGGAGCGCTCGGGCCTGGCCATGGCCGACATCGACGTGGTGGAGATCAACGAGGCCTTCGCCTCGGTGGTGCTGTGCTGGGCCGCTGAGCTGGCCCCCGACATGGAGCGGGTGAACCCCAACGGCGGGGCCATTGCCCTCGGCCATCCGCTAGGGGGAACCGGGAGCATCCTGGTAACCAAGGCGCTCCACGAGTTGGAGCGCACCGACGGCCAGTGGGGATTGATCACCATGTGCTGTGGAGGCGGCTTGGGCACGGGAACCCTGATCGAAAGGCTCTGATGGCCACCGACGCCGTGTTGGCCGACGAGTTGGTCGGCGCCATCCGAATATGGGTGGAACGAGAAGTTATCCCGAATGCCTCCGAGTTGGAACACGCTGACGAGTTTCCCGAGGCGATGTTCGCCCAGATGTGCGAGTTCGGCCTGTTCGGGGCCACCATCGGCGAGGCCTATGGCGGTTTGGGGCTAGATGCCACCACCTATGCCCGCATCATCGAGGAGCTGTCGCGGGGGTGGATGTCGCTGGCCGGCATCTTGAACACCCACAAGATCGCGGCCACCATGATCGGGCGCTACGGCACCGACGAGCAGCGGGAGCGCTTTTTGCCCCGCATGTGCGACGGCTCGGTGCGGTCGGCGTTTTCGCTGTCGGAGCCCGATGCGGGCAGCGACACCCGCAACATCCGCTGCCGGGCGGTGCCCGACGGCGACGAGTGGATCATCAACGGCACCAAGATGTGGGTGACCAACGGCATGCGAGCCCAGATGGTCATGCTGTTGGCCCGGACTCCCGACGACCGCATCACTTGCTTCATCGTGGAGAAAGAGCCGGGACCGGGCTCCGACGGCCTCACCGTGTCTCGCACCATCCCCAAGCTGGGCTACAAGGGCGTGGAGACGGTGGAGATGGCCTATGACGATTTCCGGGTGCCCGACGCCAATGTGCTGGGTGGTTCCGAGGGCGTGGGCCACGGGCTGGGTTACGCCCTTTCTGCTTTGGAGTTGGGCCGGATCAACATAGCCGCCCGCGCGGTGGGAGTGGCCCAGGCGGCTTTGGAGGCGGCCATCAAATACGCCCAGGAACGGGAAACGTTTGGGCGGCCCATCTACGACCACCAGGCCATTGGGTTCAAGCTGGCCGAGATGGCCACCAAACTCCACGCCGCCCGGCTGATGACCTACGACGCCGCCCGCCTCTACGACTCGGGGGAGCGCATCGACTTGGAAGCGGGCATGGCCAAGCTGTTCGCCTCCGAGGCCGCCTTTGAGATCGCCTCCGACGCGCTGCGCATCCACGGGGGCAACGGCTACACCGAGGAGTATCCGGTGGAGCGCTACTTTCGAGACACTCCCCTGATGATCATCGGAGAGGGAACCAGCGAGATCCAAAAGATGGTGATCGCCCGCCAGCTGCGCGATCGCTACTCGTAGGGGAGTTAAGTTGAAAGGGTGTGGCCATGGTTGATGCTCAGCACATGCGTGCCGTGATGGAGCAATACGCCGCCGCGGTGAGCGCGGGCGACGAGGAGGCGATCTTGTCGTTCTATGCCCCCGAGGGCTCGTGTCAGGTGCCGGTGGGCGGGCCGGTACACGAGGGCATTGATGCCGTGCGGGCCTTCTATGAGGGCAACGAGCTGGCCGAGACATTGGTGCTGACCGGGCCGGTGCGGGTGGCGGGCCGGGAGGCGGCCGCCCCGATGGTGGCCCGGGTTTGCTTCGACGGGGTGGACTACGAGCTCGATGTGGTGGATGTGGCCGTGTTCAACGACGACGGCCTGCTGACCTCGTTGCGGGCGTTTTACTCGCTCGACGATCTGCGTGCTGTTTGACTGGCTGAAGAAATGGCGGCGGCTGCTGTTGTGGCTGGCCGCGTTGGGGTTGCTGTTGGGCTGGATCCTCACGTGGGCTTTTGATGCTCCGCAGCGACCGGTGCTGGCAGAGCGAGACGCCATCGGCTCGGCCGCGGTCCACATCACCGGTAGGGCCTGCGGCCAGTTCAGCGAGGGCACCGGGTTTATGGTGGAGCCCGATCTGGTGCTCACCAACGCCCATGTGGTGGCCGGTGTGGAGGAGATCACGGTGAGCGGGACCGATGGCCGCTCGGCGGTGGGCGTGCTGGTGGGGTTCGACTCCCAGCGGGACATAGCGGCGATCTCGGTGACCGGCATTGGGGCCTCTCCGGTGGCGCTGGCCCCAACGGTGGCGGTGGCCGCCGATGTGGGCGACGTGGCCACCGTTGATCGGGTTGAGGGCGTGGAGTTCGTGCCCTTCACCGTGAACCGCCGAATCTGGGCCCAAGGCATAGACATGGTGTACGGCGAAGAGGCCGAAGACCGCATAGCGCTGGAGATCCGCTCTCTGCTGGCCGCGGGCGATTCCGGCGCCGCGCTGGTGAACGTGGACGGCGAGGTGTGGGGGATGGTGTTTGCGGTGGCCCGGGGGCAGCGAGACCAGGGGTATGCCATCGACAGCCTGGAGATCGCCGACTTCTTGGCCGAGATCGACCGAACCTCGCTGGCCACCCCGCCCTGTCCAACGGTGTGAGCGGCGGCGCAGGGGCTAATCTCATTCGATGCCTGTGGACCTGGAAGAGCTGCTATCGCCGTCGCACACCGCCGTGGTCACCATGGAGTGCCAGCGGGGGGTAATCGGAGACATGGCCGGCATGGGGGGCCTGCGCGATGTGATGCTCGACCGGGGGACCATCGACGCCGGGGCCCGGCTGTGCGCTGGGGCCCGGGCGGGGGGATTGCCGGTGGTTCACTGCCTGGCTCACTTCCGGGCCGACCGGGCGGGAAGCGTGGCCAACTGCCGGATGCTGGCCGCATCGGCCAAGTTGAGCGAGCAAAACGGGGGGCTTTTGATCGGCTCGGAGTCGGCTGAGGTTATTCAGGAGTTCGACCCGCAGCCATCCGACATCGAGATCGCCCGCTGGCACGGCATGTCGCCGTTTATCGGCACCTCGCTCGATCAGACCCTGCGCAACCTGGGCGTGACCACGGTGGTGGCCGCCGGGGTGTCGCTGAACGTGGGGGTGATGGGGCTGGTGATCAATGCCGTGGATCTGGGCTATCAGGTGGTGCTGGCTGGCGACGCGGTGGCCGGCATCCCGGCCGACTACGGCGACGCGGTGATGGACAACACCATGGCCTTTCTCACCACGATGCTCACCGTCGACGACATCGTGGCCCGCTGGGCATGACCGAGAGCCTCGAGGCCACCAACAAGGCGGTGGTGGAGCGCCTGGTGCGCGACATAGTCAATGGCGGGCAGGTGGAGTTGCTCGATGAGGTGTTGGCCGACGACTTTGTGGCCCATGGGGTGGGGTCGGGACCGGCTGGCCCCGATGGGATGCGCGCTCTGATCGCTACTTGGCGCACCGCGTTTGCCGACTGGCAAGACCACATTGAGGAGATCGTGGCCGAGGGCGATTTGGTGGTGATCAAGATCGCCGCTCGGGGCACCCACACCGGTCCGCTGTTGGGCATCGAGCCCACCGGGGAGGCCGTTTCGTGGGGGATGATCGAGATGGTGCGGGTGGCCGACGGCAAGATCACCGAGCAGTGGGGCTACTCCGATTTCTCCGAGGTGGTCCGCCGGCTTCGCAAGGTGGCAGCATCTCAACTTGAACCACAAACCGACCAGGGGGTTTGACCATGGCCGATACATCACCGGTACCCGATTACGCCGGGCTCATGCGGCTCGACGACAAGGGCTTCATCGTGCTCGGCGCCGGGCAGGGCATGGGGCGCCAGTCGTCGCACGCTTTGGCCCAGATGGGGGCCAAGGTTTTCTGCGTCGACTTGGAGATGGACCGGGCTGAGCAGGTGGCCACCGAGGTGGGCGGCACCCCTTGGGCGGCCGACATCACCAAGCGCGATGACGTGCAGGCGCTGGTGGACGAGGCCGGACGGGCCATGGGTTCTATTGATGGGATCGTCGACATTGTGGGGGTTTCGGGGTGGTCGGGGGTGCTGGACATCGACGACGCCGAGTGGGACTGGCAGTTCGACATGGTGCTGCGCCACGCCTATTTGATCTCGCAGATCGGCGGGCGGGCCATGAAGGAGACCGGCGGGGGCACGATGGTGTTCATCGCCTCGGTTAGCGGGCTCACTGCGGCCCCCAACCACGCCCACTACGGGGCGGCCAAGGCCGGGCTGATGGCGTGGATGCAATCGGTGGCCATCGAGCTGGCCCCTTATGGGATTCGGGCCAACTGCGTGGCGCCGGGCACGATCCTCACGCCCCGCATGGAAGCGCTGTTCGACGATGAGCGAAGGGCGATCAACGACGCGGCCGTGCCGATGGGCCACATGGGGGTTCCGTCGGACATCGCCGGTGCGGTGCTGTACTTCTCGGCGCCGATATCGGGCTTCGTGTCCGGTCGCACCCTGGTGGTTGACGGGGGTGTGGACGCAGACTTCCCCTACGACCCGATGTAGCTACACTTGGGGCTATGGGTATGGCGGACGAAGTGAGCGAGTTGGAGAATCGGATCGTCGTAGGAGTTGAGGGGTCGGGTGGTGCCCGAGCCGCCCTCCGCTGGGCCATTAAAGAGGCCCGCCACCGCAAGGCCTATGTGGATGTGGTGACCGCCTATTCCACCACCTATGTGCCGGCCTCGCCCGACTTCAACTACGTGCCGCTCGATCCCATCGACCTCGAGGCCGAGGTGAAGCGGATGCAAGACAGCATCATCGACGAGGTGCTGGCCGAGGTGGACGCCCAAGGCGTGGAGATAAGGCGCCGCATGGTGCGAGGCCGGGCCGCTGACACCCTGATCGCCGAATCCGACAAAGCCACCATGCTGGTGGTTGGCTCCCGAGGCCGAGGCGGCTTCCGGGGCCTATTGCTCGGCTCAGTCAGCCAGCAAATCGCCCAACACGGCAGCTGCCCCGTAGTAATAGTCCGCCCCGACCTGCCGACTTAGCTGCTGTAGGCGGCAAATTCACACTGGTGTCGCTGCTAAGGCACTCAAGGCAGCCGCATATCCCAATGGCATCGGTACGGCATCGCCGATCCACTTGGACAGTTGAGTCCTAGAAGGCGATGATCCCGACTCTGTGATGAAGCAGTAGTCAAGGGGGAACCCTTGGATCACAGCGGCTTCTCGAGGGGTTAACGTGCGGCGATTATTGGGGTGGACAAAGCGGCCCCTCCCCGGCGTTGTGAAGCCGGTAGTAATAGTTGGAGCGGGCTCATCGGGCCTCATCCTTCCGTACACCGATGTGTAGCTGGTGCCGTCTTTGTGGCATTCCGGTCGCTCCGAGAGCGCCAAGTCGTACTCGTTATTTTCGAACAGCCAATCGATCCGCCTCTGGTTCTCCTGATTATGCTCCGTCGGCTGATCCATCGGATCGGTCTCGTCAGCGGCCCAGCTGTCAAGGTGGCTGAGCGCCCACTCAAGAGTGCGGGGTTTCTCGTCAGCCAAGCAGCTTGCCACTGCGTCCAATGGGACTGGCTCAGCGTTGTGGCATGCCACCATGAAGTACCGTTTCCGGGTTTGCGGCCATCCCATTTTGTCCGAGGCCAGTACGCCGTCGGTTACCCGGTAGCCTGCCGATGCCAAGAGCGCCTTGGTGGTGGCGATCACGCTGGCGTCATCGTGAACCACTGCAGGAACGTTCTCTATAACGACGCATCTGATCCCGGCGGCCACCGCAAAGGCGGGGACGGTCAGCATGAGGTGGTTCCGCATGTCCGATCGCCGAGAGCGGTTATTTAGATTGGAATGGCCTTGACACGGCGGACCAGCGGTGAGCAGGTCGGCTCGATCAGCCCCAGCTACTACCTGTTCGTCAAGCAACTCAGGCTGATAGGTGAACTCTGCGTCGTCGCCGCTTCCCCGCACCCGGAAGTCCACTAGCGAGGTCACCGATTCAGTACGACGAATTCGCACATCGTGGTTTGCGGCCAGAGTCGCAGTGGCATCGGCATCGGAGTCCACGATCAACTCGTTCACCAGACTGAGGCCCATCTCTGCGGCCAGCAGCCGGGTGCCTAGGGCCAGCCCTCCCGATCCGCAGAAAAGGTCGACGACACCCAGCCGGTCTGTGACCTGGTCTGTAGAAGGAAGCCGCCCTTCCAAATAGGCGGTCCACCACATGCCCAAGGGATCTGAACGGGCGGCTCTCTCATCGCCTGGGTACACCTTTACAGATGATTCGATTACCCGCGACCCCAGCGTGAGTCGGCGGACCAGCCGATCGGCATCAAGGTGGAAGCACTGATCAGCGTGCAACTCGCCAAGGCGACAGCTATCGAGTGGCTGGGGCGGGCTAGAGGCGGTCAAGACTGTTCCTCGTTGCGGTTAACCAATCCGGTCCGCAATTCCCGCAGAAGGTCTTCGGCCTCAGTTTGGTTGTAGATATTCAAGAGCACATTCGACCATGTCCGATTGACCCGCTTGGCGAATTCCCTCAGGTCTTCGGTCATTAGGCGGTCGGCGGCCTGAAGCTCAACTATCGCCCTGGTTAGCGCGGGCGCGGTGGCTGTACGGACTCGTATCACATGGCTGCGCCAGAAGTCGATGGCCCTGGGGAGCTTGTAGGCGAGATCAGCGTGCTCTGCCCCTCCCAGCGCCGCGACCCTCAAGAACATCCGGAGCAGTACGCACTCCGCTTGGTTTCTTCCATCGATGTACTTCATATGGTTGCCGTTCTCAAACGGCTTCTTCTCTCGCCAGGCGATGAAGCCCCAGAAGTAATCAATGCTCAGGTACCGCCAGAAGCCGGGGTCGTCTAGTACCGGAACCGGAACGAAAGCTTGGGCTTCGTTTGCGGGCAGAAGCGCGTTGTAGAGGTGCTTTGCTGCCTCCCCCTCAATTGGATCCTTATCGCTAGCCGAGCGGTTTTCTTCAAGCAGCATTGAGCACATGTGCGCCGCCTCTTTGAGGCGGCTGAGGGCGAGGTCATCGCCCTCACCTACCCACCGAGCCTCAATGTTGGGTTGATGGTCTGGTGAGTTCATCCGCTCTTCGGCGAGTTCTCGACAAGCACTCAGTGTCAGCGTTGGATACCTCACGAGCCCTCCGAGAACGAGTCAAGCAGGGTTTTTCGTACTCGTAAGGCATCTTCTGCGAGGGCGATGAGGCGGGCCGGATTGGAGCGCGCATCGGTGATGAGCTGATTGCGCCGTGCGGCATCGGCCCCAGACCCGGCAATGAGCCCGATGATTCGGCCGAGAAGGGAGTCTTGGAGTGTTTCCCAGGTGGCACCTTCAAGCTCTTCGGCCCGGGCAGTGCACGCCAGTACCACCCCGGATATGAAATCGCAGGCTAGCTGAGTTTGGAGAGCCCTACCTACGGGGGAGCTGGCTGCGTGGTCAATCTGAGTTAACAAATCCGTGTCCACATATAATTCGGGCTGTTCGCTCTCGTCGTAGGGCTCAAGCGGATTGTGCTCGCCGATGCTGAAGAAGCGGACGGTGCTCTTGGGGAGGTTGAGTCGGTGACGGGCGTCGTCGTCAAGTGGCGTGGGCCGGAACATCTCCTTAGCAGTCTCAGTTTCAAGGCGGAAACCGACTTTCGCCAGATAAGTTCCCTTGCGCCAAGGCTTAAGCGCGACCGGTGGCTGGTCATCCAACAGCATTACGTATGCAACGATGACTGTGCCGTGGGTACTCGCTTGCAGGGCGGCGGGACGGTGAATACCGGCGAATTCGCGTGTGCGAGGGAGCGTGTCGAGATCATCCAAGCGGTGACGCAGCAGGATGTCGATGATCCTCAAGTACTTGGTATACGCGGTGACGACGAGGCCAAGGGCGGCGGGATCGCATCCTGATTCCTCCACGCCGACGGCCAGCGTTTTCTTGAAGTCGGTGAACTCGGTTTCGCCAGTCGCCAATACCAGTTCAGGCTTGGTTCGTAGCCATTCCTCATGCGGCCCAACCACGATTTGGGAGTCAGGCTCGCAGCCTTGGTCGCCCATATGGAATCGGACACTCTCCAGTGCCCGATGGAACTCCACGGGAACCGAAAATGGCCGGACAGGGCGGGTTTCCTTGTACATCTGCTATTCGTTTGCGAGGGAGTCGCTGGGCAGCAGATCAGCCTCCGCAAAGACCGTGCCCGCCCATAGAGCGAGGTGCGGGTTGCTGGAGAACTCAAAGGTGGCTGGACTGTCTCGGTGGAGCATCCCAATGAAGGTGCCAGGGTCTTCGGTGGCATCGAAGCCCTCAGGAGCATTTATGCCCAGTAATGCCCGATCACCGGAACGGCCATCCTCATCGAAGAGATAACGAAGGCGGATGAGAGCATTCGAGTGGTCGCCGTCGAAGTTGTCGCTCAATGCAAACTCGGCTTGACCGGTGACTCGCACCTGCTTGTTGTCCACTGGCTCGGCCATCGGGGTCAGGTGGATAGTCACCGGTCGGGGCTCGGGGGCAGGTCCTGGCTTGCCTGGGCCCGCGCCTCTCATGATCTTGGCCATGATGCGGTCAAACTCGGGAAGGCGCACTTGTTCTTGTGGCCGCGGCGGCGGTTTGAGGTCATCTCTGAACTTATTTACATGCCTCTTTATCCGATTGAGCAATGTACGGGCCGCTTCGTAGTTGATCGCGGTGGTACTGGCGTCGGAGTCGTCGTCGGCCTTGGTCTGCCAGGCATCGTGACTCTTCGGCTCGGTGTCGCGTAGGGCGTCATCGATGGAGTCGTCTGCGACGAACGCCCCCCTAACGAATGGCATTGTTCTGCCCGCATCCCAGTACTCCACTACCATGCGGGGCTTTCGCATCAACGCGACCAGGCTGCGGTGGTCAGTGGGTGTGGGGGCTTCGGTCTGGGTCTGGTGGGGATACGACCAGTCGTCCGGGTTCACAACCAGTCCGAGCGTGCCGGGTGAGGAGAAGCCACTGATCGCGTGCAGCCTGTGCGCGCGCTTGTAGGAGTGTGTGTTGTCCTGGGACACGGTGGCCGTCTCGTATGCCTCAATGAACGACCGGAGCACCGGGTCTCGCCGGGGTCGGGGATGGAGTACCTGTCTGTTTGGCTGGCTGATCGTCACAGAAAACTCGATGGATGGATCTTCCAGTGCAGGCCACCAGTAGCGTTCAACCGCCCGCTGAAGATCCTCGGCCTCTACGAGCGGTTCGACCAGCAGGAATGTGGTACCTGGTCCCCGCTCGTCCCTGCGCTCGGGGCTGCGACGTAAGAGGTCCAGGGATGCAGCCACTTCATCGGCTTTCTCGTTCTGGAAGGGGACGATGTTGCCATCGCCAGTCTCATCACCGAAACGGGCGAACCCGGTATACCTGCCCCTTTCCATCTTGTGATCGCCCCAGTAAGTCATGCCGAAGAGCCGTCTGGTTACGCCGGGTTCGTCAGACCGCTCAGGAAAACATGTGTAGGCAATGACAGTGCGGGTGGCTGATCCTCGGATCAATCCGGCCTTGCCATAGCCATAGGATCCTCCCCCTTCTCTCTTGGGTGTCCACCCCAGGGTGGCCAGAGCTAGGTACATTCGCGATTCACCGCTCTCCCAGCTCCCATACATGCCGGTGGTGCCTGTTTCGCTGATTACTAGGTGTGGTAGAGAATACGAAGGGGAATCCAGCTCATCTAGGCAAAGATGGTCGGCCAAACCGAGGTCCCGCCTTCGGTACTCGTCAGCTTGTGTTTCATAATCGTGGACTCGCTGTGCAAGCTGGTGCAGAGCAAGGGCGGTGATCAAGTTGGCCCTGTCTGGCCCAGAGGCGGTCTTGAAGTCGAATAGCAGCCCAAAGTCGAGAGGGGGACCAGTACTGTGTGCTTGAGCCTCAAGAGCCGCGTCCCATGAGTTCTGGATGACCTCGCGCGCCATCACCGTTGCGTTTGACGGCGGAGCGTTGAGTACGAACACCCCAGGTTCTTTGACTGGCTCGTTGCGGAACAGCTTGGAGATGTCACCCGAGGTGCTCGTCCGGCTGGGGTCAAACTCTTCCCAGGCCCACTTCCGCATTAAATTTCGCCCCAGCTCAGAGAGCACCTAACCACGGGATGACTCTACAAGAGCGAGCGAGGCTAGGCGTTCTTGTGGAGTTCAGTGGTGCAGGTGAACAGTTAGTGGCTGGATGAGAATTCACTGGTGTCGATCCAGCCAGATTTGGAGGGATTGGGTGGTCCAGGTAGGGACACCGGTGCCCAGGAAGTCGTTGTCGTTAGTCCAGACGGCTGCCGATAGGGCAAGGGCGCAGGCAACCGCGGGCCAGTCGGTTGGGTCGCGTTGTGTTCGTGCTTGGGCTTCGTCTCTAAACGGCATGTAGATCTCGGCTCCGACTATGGCCACGTTGTTGTCGATGGCATCGAGGCAGAGTATGAGCAGGGCATCTCGCTCATCGGAGTTGAGGCCGACAGAGTCTGCAAATGCTCTGATTCGGCGGGGCAGTTCCACGTGGGTCTCTGCCAACATTTGCTCGGGCAGACACAGATCCAGCCGAGGGTCGCGCAGGCGTTCCCGTCCTTTGACTCTCAACAGGTCGCCCACCAGCACGCTGGTGTCGACCACCAGAAGCATCAGCTTTACTGGTCTTCGGGCGCGAGAGCGTGAACGAGGCCTTCCTCATCAAACCCGGTTTGAGCCAGCACTCGCTCAACTGCGTCGCCTACTCGATCGAGCGATTCGTCGATTTCTCTGCGGTCATGCTTTGGTGTTGGGACCGGCACGAAGAAGCCAACCGGCTTGCCATGGCGCTCGATGCGGATCGTCTCCCCGAGCTTCATCAGCGTGGTGGCTTGATCTCTAAATTCCCTGACTCCAACCGAGCGCATAGCCGAACTCCTTGCAGTAGTGGCTATCAGTGTAGCCACAATTCAGGCTAGCCCCTCCAGCCTCTAATTCAACTCGTATTTCTACAACTCCACGATGGCTTTGCCCCAGGTGCGGCGGTGGTAGATGTCGTTAAGGGCGGTGGGGACATCTTTGAAGGCGAACGGGGGGAATACCGGGGGGTCGAGCTGGCCGTTTTCTAGGAGGGCGAAGATGGCTTGGCGGGCTCGTTCGGAGGGCTCGGGGTTGCGGCCCACCGAGGCGCCCCAGTGGACGCCGACCACCGAGTAGTTCTTCAACAGAATGTGGTTGGTGGGGGCATCGGCGATCCGGCCGCTGGTGAAGCCGATCACCAGGAGTCGGCCGTCCCAGGCCATGCACCTCCGGGACCGGTCGAACACATCGCCGCCCACCGGGTCGAAGCACACGTTTACCCCTTGGCCTTGGGTGTGGTCTCGCACCAGATCGACGAAATCGGGGGTTTCCCGGTAGTCGATGGCCAGATCCACTCCAATGTCTTTGAGCAGGGCGGTTTTCTCCGGCCCGCCGGCGGTGGCGATGACCTTGGCTCCGGCGATCTGGCCGAGCTGAACGGCGGCCGAGCCCACGCCGCCCATGCCGGCATGAACGAGCAGCGTCTCGCCTTCGGCTATTTGCCCGCGGTCGTGGAGGGCGAACCACGAGGTGCCGTAGTTCACCAGCGCGGCCGCGGCCGCTCCGGCAGAGATTCCTTCGGCCAGCTTGTGTGCTCCGCTGGCCCGCAGAGCGGTGTGCTCGGCCAGCGATCCGCCGCCGATGCCCACCACTCGATCGCCCACGGTCAGGTGACCGACTCCTTCGCCGACTTCTCGCACCCGGCCCACCACCTCGGTACACGGCGACCACGGAAGCCTGGTCTCCATCTGGTAGAGGCCCCGGGCCATTAGGCAGTCGACGAAAGTGAGGCCGACGGCCTCGGTGTCGACGACGATCTGGCCGGAGCCCGCCGCCGGCGAGTCGACTTCTTCTTGTTGGAGCAGCTCAACCGGGTCGCCCAGCTCGTGCTGGCGCCAGATCCGCATCAGCTTTGCCCTCCGTCTGTGCCGCCGCCGGCCGCGGCGGGGCGGTCTACTACCGACTTGATGCTCTCTAGGGCCCGCTGTTTGAACTCTTGCACGGAGGGCACGTTGCCGGCCAGGGCCTGGTACTCCGACATGGTGCGGATGGCGTTGCGGGTGCCCATCGCCTCCATGCCCCGGTGGACGCTGCGCTTGTTGATCTGCTGGAGGTCGGAGGGCACTCGGGCCACCCGCTGGGCCATGTTGAGCACTTGCTCTTCCAACTCGGTTTCGGGGTAGGCCCGGTTGGCGAAGCCCATGGCGGCGGCCTCGGCGCCCGAGTAGGAGTCGCCCGTGAGCATCATCTCCATGGCGTTGCGGTACCCCACCAGCCAGGGGTGGTAGTTGAAATCGGGTGGGCTCAGCACTCGGACAACCGGGTGGCCAATGTCGGCGTTGTCGGCCACGTAGACCAGATCGCAGGCGGCGGCCAGCTCCGACGCCCCGGCCAGGGCATAGCCGTGGATCTGGGCGATGACCGGTTTGGCCAACTCCCAGATGGCCAGCCAGCTGTCGGTGACGTGGCGGGACCACTGCCCGTCGCCGCCCGCGGTGTAGTGGGGCGGATCGTCCATGAGCGAATCGCTCAGGTCGTAGCCCGAAGAGAAGCACGGCCCCGCTCCCCGGATGATCGAGACCCGCACGTCGTCGTCGACGTCGGATGCTTGCAGGGCGGCCAAAAGCTCTTTTCGCATGGGCGTGCTGATGGCGTTGCGTTTCTCCGGGCGGTTCAGCGTGATCCGCCGGATGTGGGGGGCGGGATCATCGACCAGGATTAGCTCGTAGCTCATGGCCTGACCCTATAACGACCGGTGCCCCGGACCAGAAGGCCCGGGGCACCGAGATTATTGATCAGTTGAAGGTGTTATTGGGTACGAAGCCTGCGGCTGAGGCCGAGCACCATCGCACCGGCGAGTACCACGGCCAGAGCAAGGATGGCCAGCAGCGGCGTATTCGCACCAGTGTCAGCCAGCATCTCGTCGTCGCCCATGTCGTCGCCCATGTCGTCGTCGCCCATGTCGTCGCCCATGTCGTCGTCGCCCATGTCGTCGTCGCCCATGTCGTCGCCCATGTCGTCGTCGCCCATGTC
>Ga0209754_1000339_pt1 | contig 69560 bp, 71 predicted proteins | sample MesohylBB_FD_187295 | JGI IMG/M metagenome (GOLD analysis project Ga0209754, IMG submission 187295) | Host-associated microbial community of the marine sponge Aplysina aerophoba from Gulf of Piran - sponge mesohyl, lysed by bead beating... | ecosystem: Host-associated > Porifera > Sponge >...
CGTCGTAATCCTCGTAGTCCTCGTAGTCAGCCGCATCGAGGTCCTCCACGTCGTCGTGCTCGTCGTCGTAGCCGGACTCGTAGCCCTCAGCCGCATCGTCATACTCGTGGCGGTGGCGCCCATATCCGTAGCCATAGTCCTCAGCCATATGGCCAACATAACACGGGGCGCTCGATGAACGGCTTTCATGAACGGCAAGAAAAGTTGGCCGGCCTGGCCAGGACCGGCTGACGTATTCCGGCTTGCCGGGCGGAAACTTCACCCCCCGCCACGTGGCGGGGGGTCAATTACGAAACCTGTTCCCACATGCGCCCTGATCCCGCAACCGGTCTCCGGAGCAGAGAGATCCCCCAGCCTTGGGAGGACCGGCGCTGGCCAGCGGCACGTCCGACGGTAACCGGCCACTGCAGGAGAGGGTTTCGGCAACCGGCTTTTTCCTGGACAATTGGCGAAAAAGCGGGGTGGAAACTCATGCACAAGTTTCTGATGGGAATGGGAATAATCGCCTTGCTTGTTATCCTGGGCGCGCTGCTCAGGGATTGTGGATTCTACGGGTGAGTTGCCCCGAGCAATCACGGTAAGACAGTAGCGCAGGTCCAGGGCGCCGGGGTATCCACTTAGCCGCCTGGCCACTTTCCTGGGTCCACCTCAACTGGGAGGGAACGGGGATTCTAAGCGCTCTGGAAGCCAAAGGTCTGGTCAGGAGGGGGAAGGTACGAAAGGGAAAAGGGAACTGACATTCTGATTCGTACAAACGATTCTTATGGGAAAGCTCCGACCCCTTGGGTGGCTTGTACGTGTACCGATATGTCGCCCGGCCGACCCTCCCCGGGTCACGCCGCGGTTTTGATGCCTTCCCCTAGTGAAACATTCAAGGCAATGCCCCAGTTCTTAGCCTCACGGCTCGCCTGCGACACGCTATGTTCGATTTATGGGCTATGTCGCTCGCGGCCCCGGGGCCTTAAAAAGGGACGCTTGGAAATTCAACGCGGCCGGTGGCCGGCATGCACGATAATTTGGTTCTGGCGGTTTTTCCAATGTGGAAAACCCCGAAGCACTGGCTGCCAGGTGGACAACGCCTGCGACTGTCCTGGCCATTTGCTTGCGGTGGCCCAGCGCTCGGACAGTCGGGCCAACTCCGGAGCTTTCCGCCAAGGAGAAGGGGCCGAAGGCCTGGTTCACGATGGCTTCCTTTGGCCGCTACCGGGGCGGGCATTAATGATCGGCGGCGAACATCGGCTCCAGGCACTTCACGCTGCCGGTGTACCATCCAGCACCGTCAGCGGAAGTAAGGATGCTGCTGCCCGCCGCTTGACCCTGGCGCTACAAGACGTGGAGGACTTCTGATGCCAAAGGTCACGTGCACACCCCCGAGCTGCTCAACTGGTTAGGGGAGGGCAAGGCTCCGGTGATCGGGAAGATTGAAGGGACGGAGATCGAGGATCTCTTCAACGACGCCAACGGGGCTTTTGCTTGTCTTGCAGCGGCGCTGAGCCAGCTGCAGCTGGAAGACGAACTGGCCCACAACCAGGCCTTCAACAACCTGGGCGACGTCGGCAATCTCCTGAGAGAGACTTACGAGATCTACCAGGCGGATCCACTTTCGGACAGCTAATCAAATGGGGATTGTGGGGGAAGCTCCCCGGCGAAGCCAGGGCTTGCCAGGGAACTTTCCCGCCAGACCGAATGGCGTATATGGAAGCCGTTGTTACTACAGCATACGGTTAACAAACTGAGCAAACTGAGCCAGAGTTGCCCGAACATCATCTTGTTCGTCTTCGTCGGGCATGGGATGGGTTTCCACGTAATACGCCGCCCGAAGGAGAAACTCGTCGGAGCCTGCTGGCTGAGCATTATTCAATACAACCGCATGAGCAACTGCCTGGAGAAATGCCTCCCATGACTTTTGACTGGGAGTAACCATATCGCCTTCAGCCAATGTTTCCCTCCAGATGCCTTGCCACCTGCTCGACCTGTGGGTTTGGGGCACGGAATATCTCAGTGCGCCCGTTGATCCTGATGGTTAATGCCCCCATCATCAACCCTTTGCTCAACTTTGCCTCTGCTATATCCTTGTAGGCAAATTCATAGACCTTGCGACGCCCTATGGGTGGCTTGGATACAAACACCAGTCGGCGGTCAGTCGCGGCCAGCAATCCCAACTTATTCTCTACCGACGACACCTTCAATCCATTGCGGTCGTCATACTCCCCATGTGCCAGCAATTCAGGCACTTCCTCTTGTTGCAGGATATCGGGCAGTTGCTTCCACTCAGAACCGGGTATGTGCTCGTGATGGACCATCCGTTCTATCATCTGGAGTTGGTTCGCCTTGTTGTCCCGGGGTGATTTAGTCTGTTTGCTGTCTGACGGGCGAGGTATTTTGGTTTCCAAGAACTCTGCCATTTCTATGCCGCGCCCTTTGCCGTTGATGCCTGGTATCTCGCAATCCCACTTCGTTCGACCTTGGTGAATGATAAGATGGTGTACCAAGAGACCTGAACGCCAGTTCACACCTGTAACCTGTGTCCATGCCGCTTCCTTCATCTTCAGTTTCCCAGAGAACGATATCGGGGGCTTGTGGACAAGCAAAATGCGCAAGTTGGTAGCTATCAACAGATGTTCGTCGCTGGCACCTTGGCGGATGCCTCCCAACATTCTCTCGGGCAATTCGTCGGGCAGCAGCGCATCAGGTAGTTTCTTGACCAAATCAGTGAGGATGGCCTTTTGCATGAAGCCCAAGCCAGCCACGGTATCGTTAATCGCTGTTATCTGGGCTGGGGTAGGTGTAGCCATAAGATGCCCCCTTTCAGCAGGACTCGGTGAATTCGCCACAAGCTACAAGGAACCTAAACGTGGGTTTCTATGGAACAAGAGTCATCTTGCGACTTGGAAACTCTTGTGGCAATTAGGAATACGGGCCAGCTTGTGGCAAGTCGCCTACAAGATAGGTGAGCCCTTTCATGCTGTCAATGCGAAGGGTAATCGGGGCGGCCACCGACGCCTAGATTCGGTGAGTAGCTTTCTTTATAACTTCCAATCAAATGAGGTTCAAGCCCACGGAAGTGCCGTATCGACAGCCTTGGGTCGCCCACGGATCACTCTGGCAACCTGGAGGAACCGATGAACCAGGAACGCGAAGCTCGAGTGATTTACCACCACCGGCGCGCCGTGGCTGAACTCGGCCTGGCGCATGCGCTCATTGACTCCCGCCAGGTGCAGCAAACCTCTGAGAGGGATTTGTCGGAGTTGGACGATTGTTGTATCTTTGGAGGAAGGGACCGCAGAAGAGACGGCCTAACCGTGGCCACGGCCGCCGTCCCGGGCGGATAGCATCGTTGAGCGGGTTTCGGTCGGCGGCCCCCTTACTGCGGACAAGCTCCGCCTGGCCATCCAACGCCTTCTTGACGACGGGTGTGTCGTCAGTCACGGCGACGACCTCTACCATCTGCCGGCAGCGCCCGACTGGACGCAGGTGTGGAGGCTCCGCAGGTCCTGAAAATTACACGTCGTTTATTTCACACTTGCGGTCGTTACGCCGGCAGTACTAATTGTCGTTGATCACTCTGGGCGTTTATTGAACAACCAAAGGAGGTGAGCATGGATCGGTTAAAACGTGGGCAACACCTGATTGCTCAATTGGAGGAGCTCGTTGTAGAGGTCCTGATGGAAGCAGGTCGAAACAACGAACTTTTAGGCCCTGCTGAAATAAATCGAAGGGCCGGTATTTGGTTGCCAGAAACGGTAAGTACTGCGGACCGGGACTGGGTGGGAACGGGGATTCTAAGCGCTCTGGAAGCCAAAGGTCTGGTCAGGAAGGTGGAGGGTACGAATGGGAAAAGGGAACTGACATTCTGATTCGTACAACCGCTTCTTATGGTGCATCAATCAGGGTCGCGACCTGTGATGTGGTTGACAAAAATAAGGGCGGGAACTTCTCCCCGCCTTTATCGCTGGCTAAGTATACTTGTCCAGACTTGGTCATTCCGACTGTAGCTCCCCTGCCTTGATCTGATAGAACAGCACTTCACCTGCATCCACATTTGCTTGGGCGTCCGGCATAACGTTGACACCGGCCACAGCAGCGTAGGCAGGAAGTCCGGTATAGCTACCCAAGTAGCCGGCGTTCCTCATAGCTCGCCGGACGTCAGTGCCATCAACCGTAAACGATGCTTCGATCGCCAAATAGCCAGGCCGACCTGCGTTGTCCTGGACGTTAATGACCATATCGGCATTGCGGAAGCTCTCCGCATCTCCCTCGCTTTCGCCTTGGTCACGCGCCAGTCTGGCCCAGGCCAGGACAGTGTCCTGGGGGACCTCGCCGATGAAACGGAAACCAAACCCATCTGCGATTCTAGCCAAGTTATGGACCATGGCATTACGCGCGTGTCCGCCCTTGACCAAGGCCAAGTCATCCCTAACACCCTCGAACTTCGTTTCCATCCCGTCAAACTTGGCTTGGAGACCGTCGACTTTGCCCGCAAACCCTTCCAGTTTGGTCATCCATTCAGCAAGTCCCTCATTCACTGTACGAATAACTGCTTCAGTAGCCTCAGACCTACTGCTGACAGCGTCGACCACTTTCCCGTGGGCATCCACCTTGGCGTCAACCGCCTCAATGAGCTCACGCAGGGAGACGACCTGACTGTCGCGGTCCTGCGACAAACGCTCACTACTCTCGATGAACGTGAGCAACTTGTCGCGCATGTCCATGACGACCGCAAGGGACTCTTCGCTTTCTTCTGGTTGTTCCGGCATTGTAGTCATGCCTTCATTATAGGGTATCCGATCACGTTCGGAAACTACTCGATTGACCCTCCAGAGCTTCGTCGGTTTCACAATAAAAGGGCGGTTTTCATGGTCCATGGACCCAGAGCGCTCCGCCTGCATGCGCGGAATAATGCTACTGGCAAAACCACCTGGGGATAGAACATCGACCCGGAGCAAACGAGGGAGAAGCGTCACTTTCAACATGTGAACTGGCAGGCGTGCCAGGTTGGCCTGGCCCAGGCTTTGGGAGCCATGCAGGAGCTGCTGCCGATGCCTCCGACCAGACTTCCTGGTCTCCCGAAAACGGGTGACATTTGGCTCTGGACTGACCTGGCCAGCGTGCACGATAATTGCCATTATCGAACCGGTCTCTGAAAGCACCTTGCGGGAATATATCGACGCTAACAGACAGCTCATTTCTCTGGAGATGCCAGACCACAACTTCATTGACGACTCTGAATCGACTGTCAATGGCCACTCGGCCCATTTTTTCGAATCGACATTCCAGCATGAGACATTCAATCTGCGGAATCGCCTGGCTTATCATCAACGGGGACAAGGCCTTTGAGGTCACAGCCACGGCGCTGGAAGAGACCCGGGAAAGTTATGATGATACTTCCGACGCTTCGCTGCGCAGCTTCGAATTGGCCCAAGGCGGTCCGTAACAATGATCGGCGCGCGCGAACTGGGGTCAGTGCTCTCCGTGTAAATAGTTTGTCCATACACAGATAAGGCCCGGAGACGGCACTCCGGGGCTCCTGACGTACGTCCTGTCGCCGTGGCAATAGACTGTCGTCACCTGGCGGGGTATGTAGAGGCCCCCTCCGCAGCTCTCACCCACTGGAAGTGGCAGAAGAGACCGGACTCCTGATCGAACCCCCTCAATTCGCCGGTCGGTACGCCGGCACGGCTGCAGCAGATCAGATCTTCCTGGCACAGGGTGATGGAGACCCGCGACCCACCCACGTGGCAAACTCCCGTGGTTTTGTATAATAGACAGTAAGAGGGTTAAAGCTGGGGGCCCGCGTGATACAATACCCTTCCCAGAAGAGGGGGTGCCGCCCACCAATCAGGCAGTTCAGACCCTTTTTGCACATCAGTACTGAGGATTTAAAACGGAGGCCCCATGCTCGACCTTAAACAGCTGCTATCCGAAGAAGTGGACGGGACCGGGGAACTCGATGAGCTGCTGGCCAGCAAGGCTGATGAGCCCCTGACTCTAGAAGAAATACGCGCTCAACGACTTTCCTTTGTGATGGGTATGTTGCCACGCGAAACTACATTGACGCGTGAGGACGTCAGGCAACTCTTGGAGAAACGATACGGATAAACCAGATGAACCTGTATGAGCTCCAAGGGACTGAGTCAAACCCTGTTTACCAGGCTGTAGCAGCCTCTAACAATGCTAGACACTACGACTTCCTCCTCTCCATGGTTCAGGCTGCCATCGACAGTAACAAGCCCTGGCTGTCTGAATCCCTGATCAAGGCCATCAATTTCCACGCAATCGTGGCCTTGCATGACCAGGCAGGTCAGTACCGCTCAGTCCCGGTTCAAGTAGGAGACCACTACTTTCCCCCCGAACCTTATCGAGTCCAGTCCTTGATGGAGGATTTTGTCAACCAAGTAAACTGGCTCTGGCAACCAGCGAACCTTACTCAATTGGCTTCCTATGCGCTCTGGAAACTCAACAACATTCATCCCTTCGTTAACGGTAACGGGCGGACGGCGAGGGCTGTCTCCTACTACATTCTCTGCGTGAAAGCCGGAGGGCCCTTACGCGGGCAGATGATTGTTCCCGACATCATTCGCCAAGGACCTATGAGGCCTGAATACGAAGCAGCATTAGCCGCAGCCGATGCCAGTGGCGATATATCACGGCTAAATGAGCTAATTGTGCGAGCCTTGGTTCAACAGCTTTCTTCGGCCTAGACCACCACCCAGACTCATATGCCATCGATGTGGCAGTAGCTTGTCGATAGACCACGAAACCCCGGGGCATCAGCTCTGGGGTTTTTCGTCCACCGGCTGTTGCCTTGTAAATAGGCTGTCGTCACGCCCCAGACCGGGCCTGTAGCGGCTCCCTCCGCAACTCTCCCCCATCGGTATGGACAGCCTTTTTGCACCCGCCAGTTCCGCCAGGCAGGGTGGCCGCACGGCGTGTCGCCAATGTATGAACGCTACACCGCAGGGTCGCACCTGGTCCTGGGCGGCTTGCCCCAGGGCTGGCTCCAGGCAGGGCTCTAATCCTCCCCGACGCTCGACCCAGTGGCCACGGCCACGCCTGCCACCAGGTCCGGTTCCTCCGGCCTGCCACGGACAGGCCGTGGGGCCAACTGCCGTAACACCTAACGGGCAGGGGCCAGCCGGACCGGTGGTGGCCACCGCCCAGCGCCTGGTTGCCGGGGCTTGCCACCATCGCACCAAGGCGGCCGTCCTGCCCAGGGGCCACGGCTCGACCTCCTGGAGGGCCCTGACGGGCCGGAAATGGAGTGTCCGCCTCCTGTATAGGATTTCCCTTTGGATTTAGCCCTTCTCTATAACAGCCCCCCTACATCCGCAGGAGCACGCCCTGCAGAACATTCTCTGGAGGAAGTGTCCGGCTGTTGTAGCTGAGGACAGCTCCCCGCAAAGCTACGAGCCCTCGGGATAATCAGGGCCGCCCGCCGAATCAAGTGTCCGGGCCTTCCGGGCTTCCCGAACGACCTTGTCCACCGCCGACTGCCAAACGTTGAAAATCTTTCGGGCCCCCGGCCCGTAGGCCGGGTAATCCTTTACCAATTGTTTAAAGGCCTCGCGGGGATACAAGCTGGACTCCGACGCCATCAAAAACTTGAACCAGCCCAGGGCCCGCCTTGCCTCGAGGTGCTCATCCTCCAACCTGAGGCAAAGGCCTACAAGAACCTCCAACTTTCCCTCATCCACTTGCTCGCGGAGAGCCACACCATAGGTTACGATCGCCATCAGCCGCTGTAGGCAAAGCCGCTCAAGAGGAGACATTTCTTTGTCCCGTTGCAGACGGCGTTCAGCAACGGCGTAGGCATTCTCCAGGGCCACGTTGATTCTGCTCAGCACCGGCCGGCGCTCACGTACCCACTCCCAGGGCACAACCCCTGGGATATGAGCCGGCACAGATTTGACAGGAGACGCCTGGGGTCCAGGGGATTTCGCCGGGACAGGAGAGGCGCCCTGCTTCGGCGCAACGCCAGCCGGAGTTGCGAGGGGCTTACTCCTTGGCGGCGCAGCCTGGCTTGTGGGAGTGGGCGCCGGCGGTGCAGCCACAGAACCATTCCCCTTTTGGGGGTTACCGTCCCGGATTCCGTCCCACTGCCATTTCTGCCAGCCCGCGGTCACAGGATCCTCCCAGATGAACTCCCGTCCATGCATCTCTATCCAGGTCTCCACTGGTGGCACGTCTCTCTCGATTTTCCGTCCGGTGGGCTGCAGCAGGTGAGCCAGGCCCGGCCTCGCAATATCGTCCAGGTCCACAGGCTGGCCCCGCTGCCGCCAGACGCTTTCCGGTCCCTCCCAGACGTCAGACTTGAATTCGGAAATAGTGGTTGTGAAAATCGTCAGCTTGCCAGCCACCTCGTCAAAGAGCTTCGCGGCCGGTTTCCCCCCAGTGATCACCAGAATCGGGAAGGATATTCCGCGTTCCGCCAGGGACAGCCGATATGATCGAAGCTTGCGCTCCTCTATGCGCTTTCTCGCGGTCGCGGAAAACTCCACCTCCACGGCAATCCATGTACCGACCCGCCCGCCCGGTCCCGGGATGCGGACCCACAAGTCCGGATCCAGCTGCCCCTCGTCCTTACCCTCCCCCCAGGAGACTGCCCACCTCCAGCCTGCTACCACGGCGAGACCTTTGGCCAGGAAATGGGCGGCCACCTCGGCCACCGCAGCATCATGCCTCCTCTCCCGGACCGCTGCTTCCCCCGTCGGATCATCGTAGCTAACTTCCACCAGCCTATCTACTTCGATCCTGTCCCTGGCCGCCAGCATATCCAGACCTCCCTGGGTCACGTACAGGTGACCCTCCACTTCCGTAACCAGGACCCGGCCCTCCAGGATCGTCATCACATCCTTCACCGCTTTGCGGGACATTCGGAAGGCTTTCGCCAGGTTTGCCCGGGTGGCAGCCCTGAACTGGGCGATAAAGCAGAAGAGCCGGTATTCTCGTATGCCCCCAAAGTTGAGCACCTCCACACCCTGCGCCTGAACTGCATTCTCCGGATACCCGATTACCCGGGCCGCGGGACGGGTCTCTTCCAGGGTCCACTCACTGTCGCTCGCCTCCGAGGACCAGACCAGGCTCCCGTCCGGGTCCATGGAGGCCACATCCACGTCAGCGCCATAAGCCCACCTGGCACGCCAGGCCGCAAATTCATCCAGGCCAATCGCGATCACGACCGGGGCCAATCCCTGCCACAGGTAATCCCCGGGACTACGCAGAGAGCGAACAAAGGGCGACCCCAACCTCAGGCTACGATCGTTGAAGTCCTCCTGAGGCAGGAGGCCGCTCCAGAAGAAGGGCAAGGTGATGTACCGGTCACCCTTGTCAGGTCGATAGAACCGCCAGGTGACCGCCACATGGAGGCGCCCCCTGGTAAGCCACCGGATATCCGTCAGGGCGGGAATGCCGAGCCAGAGGTAACTCTGGCACTCCGGCGCCGTATTCTCCCCCCTAAGCTCGAAGGGTTCGGCAAGTCCGCTGGTCCAGAAATTGACGAGCGCATCGTAAAGGGCCTCAATCATGGGGAGCCGACTGAGCAACTTCAGCACGCCTTCCTCGGTCATTTGCCAGGTCAAGGGCAAAGCCGCCCGAACCTCACCGTGGTAATTGAAGGGCTTGGTCACGTGGGCGACTCCCAGCCGCGCCAGCACAAAACGCCGGGTACTGCGCCGGCTCACTGCCACGTCAAGACCGGCTATGGACCCGTCCTCTTCCAGTTCACGGAAGTGTTCATACAGGTCCGACTCCCCCAGCAGCTCCCCGACATTCGCGATGGAGGAAAAAGGCAGGTACGCCAGCACCACCATAATCCGCTCCTTAACCGGGCAAAGCTTCAGCGGTATGCCGCCCGGTCCAGCTCCGCCAGAGGGCTGAAATGGTGGAAATGCTGCAGGGTGCTGCATGAGGTTTACCTCCCGAGAAGGCCTGCATTTAAGGAGCCTGAATTAAGGATACATGGAAAATCAAAACTTCGTTTATTTTCTTGTCCTGGCCCGCCTCGGGGTCATTTCACGCCTCAAGAGGGTGACAAGAGGGGCTTGAAAGAGACCGTGCAACCTGACCTATAATGGACCTTGTAGGACATGTTGGTCATCAATCAGGCAGGGGCCAAGACACCCGTTCTGCGACTGTAACAGGGACAGGAATGCAGCAGGACAACCAGCCCAACCACAACAGATCCTTTCCCCCACGGAAATAGACCTAAGACCTCCGGCGAGACCTGGAATACGGTCATGCCGAGTCAGTTGACCACTTGGCCTACGAGCTGGAAACGAGAAAAAAAGACTATGGCCCCTGCTAAAACAAGGCCAAGGCGAGATGTGCTTAGAGAAGTCCTTCCAGGACGCTCAAGCGGTCGGCACCTCCGAAGCGACTCCGGAGACCGTATGCCATCATTTATCACCAAGGAGGACTGGTATGGAATGTATTGATGACATTTTCGTGAATGAAGACGTCAGCAAGCCCGAGAACCGGGTGAACCTGGCACTCTTCTCAGTGATGCAGCAGGACTGGTTCCGTGAATGGTTTCTGAAGAAGCTGGACCTGCAGCCCGATGCCGTTGTTTACCCGCCCATGAACGTAGGGAGCCGTCGCCCCGATTTCAGGGTGAAGCACTCCTCTGCTGAGCTGGCTATGATCGAGGTAGAGCTCGGCACCGATCTTGCCCAAGCTGAGGACTACCGTGAACAGTTCGGGACGGTGAAGACCGTCTGGGGCAGGCGCGCAGACGGGGGAGACCTGAGCCTTGAGGAGATCGCTGACTTCCTTGCTGGGTTCCTTGAAGAACCGGGACGCCTTTCGCCTCAGCCAAGGACTAACGTAAAACATCTGAGTGAGCTGATTAAACAGGGATTAGCTGGGCACTCTCCTGCGGCGGGGCGGGGCAACGTGTCTGAAGAGATGTGGCAGCACAGTTTGGTAGTCGCGCTTCGCTGCCGGCTTGGCGCCAGGCTCGAAGCCACTACCAAGCGGGTCGCGATGGGTCAACTCAAGGCCGACACCGTTGGGAAGAAGGGTTTTTCGCTAAAGGTGAACAGGCGCGATAAGAGCGGGGACGTGGCACTGATCTCCATCAACGGCGGAGGCAATCTAATTTTCCCAAGCCGGCAGAAGCTCAACCGCTGTCTCCCGAATCTTCGAGCCGAGGTCGATGCCTACATGTCCTTGGTCTCCTCGATGGGATGTAAAGTTGATGTAGACGGGGATAATGCCAGTCCCCGACTTCCCCTTGAAGTAAACCTCGATGCCGTACTCGGAAGAGTCAACGAACTGGCGCGTTATTTCAAAGCCTTAGCCTGATCGGAAACCTCTGAAGAATCGTTGGAAAGCCCCAGACAACGCCTTACATGATGAAGGTCCGTCGCTATCCTGAGGACAGTCACATTTAGCCGATCAGGGCGACGACGAAGGACCTACACCATGCAAGACGCGCTGTTGCCAACTCCCCAGGAAAGATCAAGCACCACTTCGCCGGCCAGCAACTCCGGTCTCACCAACGCCGACCTGGCTCGCCTGCGCCGCTCCCTGGACTCCAGCGTCTCCGACAACACCCGCACCATGTACAACTCCGCGTGGAAGAACTTTGAAGCCTAGGCCCATGCCCAGGCGCCCTGTCGCTCCCGGCCTCTTCGCCCCTGGTGGCCGCCTACCTGGCCCACCTGGCCGAGGAGCGCCGCCTCTCGGTGGTCACCGTCCGGCTACATAGGGCGGCCCTGGCCGCGATCCACAAGGCCGCTGGCCACGCCGGATCCCACCGATAACGAGGGGGTGCGCCAGGCGATCAAGGGCATCGCCCGGGCCCATGGGAAACCCCAGAAGCAGGCACGGCCCTTAATCGCGGAGGCCCCTGGCCGCCGTCAAGACAACCGCCGGCATCAAGTGCCCCTTCGGCGGCCGGGGCAAGGGCATGGAGTCGGCGCAGCGGGCGTCCTGGAGAGCCGGGGTGGACATGGAACTGCTGGCCACCCTCAGGGAGACGGGCTGTTGAGAAGATCCGAGGCCGCGGCGCTCACCTGGGGCGACGTGGAGTTCCGGGACGACGGCGCCGCCCTGCTGCACCTCCGCCGGTCCAAGACGGACCAGGAAGCCAAGGGGGTGGTACTCTACGTCGGCAGGGAGGCCGCCCAGGCCCTGCTGGCCAGCAGGCCGGCGCCGGAGCTGCTGGACCCAGGGGAATCAGTTTCCGGGATGACCACCCGCAACATCGGAAGCGGGTCACGGCCGCCGCGTCGGCATGACCCAGGACCTGGTGAAGAGCGGCGTGGAGCTACCAGCCCAAATGACCGCGGGACGGTGGAAGAACTCCAAGATGCCGGCCCGGTACACCGAGCGCCAGGCGGCGGACCGGGGCGCGGTGGCCAGGTATTATCAGGAGACCGACAATAACTAAGTCCTCAATATCTGATTTGACAGGAGTCTGAATATCAGTCCGCTATAGTCCGTGACCCTCGCTAATGGAGTATTTTCAATGGCCTTATGCCACCAGTGTGGAAGCGCACTGCGGGAGACCGCCAAGTTCTGCAACCAATGCGGTGGGCAAGTAACTCCAGATCAAACCACTCCAGTCCAAGAGAATATCCCTCCACAACCGGACCATGTTAATACACTGACCAGAGACCCAGTATCCCAACTCTCTATGGTCTCTGGACCTCAGGAAAATGGCGCCTCCAATATAAAGCGCAATTTCATCAGGTGGGGCAAAATCGGTTGCGGGGGGTTGCTCTCCCTGTTCATTCTTCTGATCATCATCGGGGCCATCGCGGGAGAACCAACCACCGACAGCCAAGATGAGCCCACCGCACGCCGACCATCCTCAGAAGAGAAAACAAGTGCACCTGAGGTGCTCTGGGAAGCGACATTCTGGCAACAGGTCACTGTCGACGAACTAGACGCAGCTTTCGAAGAGGGGCTGGACATTCAGGACAAGGACGAATACGGGGATTCCCTCCTGCATTATGCGGCTGAATTCAACGGTGACCCCCAGGTGATTTCCCTCCTGCTGGACCGAGGCGCAGACATCGACGATCCCGGATGGAATCTCACCCCCCTACACCTGGCAGCTGGCAACAATACCATGCCTGTTGTCGCTGCCCTTCTGGACAGAGGCGCGGATATATCGGCACGGGCCAGAGATTCGGGATATACTCCTCTCCATTTCGCAGCAGAGAACGAGGACCTTAACGTCCTAAGAGTTCTACTGGATCACGGCGCAGATGCCAGGGCAACCAATGGTTCTGGAACAACCCCACTTCACATTGCTACCCAGCGCGCCGGAAGGAAAGGCGCGGTCAATATTCTTTTGGATGCAGGCGCCGACCCATCCGCTCAAAATCGACTGCGGGCAGCCTGCCTTCTGGTCACCGCTGACGGTGTCAGTGAATACATGTCTGGATTGTGCAGCACGCCCCCGGCACCCAAGGCCACAGCCAAACTCACGCCGCTGCCCATCGCGACAGAAAGAGACACGGAGACTTCCCGCCCAACGCCATCTCCGGTCACCGAGCCGGTCCCCACAGACATACCGACTGCAACTCCAATACCCGTGGATTGGACCGGGCGCGACCTCCAGGGAGCCGACCTGCAAGACCTGCAACTTCGGTTCGCCAACTTAGAGGGCGCCAACCTGCAGGAGGCAGAAATCAGGGGAGTTGACCTGACCGACGCCAACATGGCCGGCGCCGACTTGACCGACGCCGTTTTCGTAAACACAGAACTGACAAGGGCTAACCTGAAAGGGGCGAATCTCTCGGGAGTCAGACTGCGCTCCAGCGACGAACGGGGCTATTATGCCAATTTTTCCGGCGCCAACCTGGAGGGAGCAGAGCTGACATCCGCCTTACTTCCTTACGTGAGATTCCCCAACGCCAACCTGCAGAACGCCCAACTGGGTCGGAGACCCCCAAACACTACGTCTGACCGAGGCCGGGGGCTGGCAGCCGACCTGAGATATGCCTATATGAGCGGGGCTAACCTTTCCGGCGCCAATCTCGCCGGGGTTATCCTCGAGGAAGCCAACCTGAACAACACTGACTTGACTGGAGCTAATCTGCGATATGCCGACCTTAGGAATGCCTATCTACAAAACGCTGACCTGCGCGGTGCAACACTCATCGGCGTGAAAATGGCCGGTGCCGACTGTAAGAGATGTAACTTTAGTGGAAATGTCATTGCTGGAAAGATTCTTGAGAGGGTTAATTTTGAGGGAGCCAATTTCCAGGGGGCTGACCTGGATAGTACGAGCTTCGCCTACTCGAACCTGGCAGGAGCGGACTTTACGGGGGCAGACCTCACCGGAGTGGACCTGACCGGAGTTAATTTGGAGAGGACGTTATTGCCGGACGGCTGGCAGGACGTAGTATTTGCTTGGTAATCCATTATCACGCATTTAGTATTACAACGACGCATTGCCGAATAAGATGATTGACGGTTTTTGTCCAGCTACGAATCATCGAAGGTGGAAAGATCCCAGCCGCGCTGTGTCAAGTTCAATCTCCTCGCAGGAATTACCTCGCCAGTTAATCCGTCGTAATATTAGTAAGGTGGGAAATAGTCGGAAAGAACACCCGACGTTTCGTAGTTTTACAGCGGGACTCCTGGTGCGAGAGACTTAAAGAAACCCATCAGGAGGATACGATAATGGTTAATATGGCGCAATTTGAAAGCCCTGAGGAACTACGGGAATACCTACGCTCGGAACTGCAGAGAACGGACGGCTCAACAATCGAACGAATGGACAACATCCACGAACTGCTGCATTCGCTGAAAACGGAACCGACAGGCATCGACTTCGATGAGGTCGTAGGTCCGTTGGTTGCGGAGTGGTGCAACGATAACCCAGGCATAGCCCAAGGTCTGGGCCATGTAGTCACTCAACTCTCGAGCGTAATGAACGAAGCCGCGCGGCCTTTGGGGCTCATTCTCAACCAAGTCACAACAAAAATGGAAGAGTGGGCTCGCAACAATCCTGAGGTAGTTCAGGGATTGGTTGTCACCTGGGAAGTGTTTGCTGCCGACGGACAAGCTAGTGAGTTCCGCGACCAGTACGACAAGGCAGGCATTCCAATTTCGTTTCAGCGAGCCGTCCGCTTGGCTTTCTGCCTGATGGCTCTCCGTATTCCACATAGTGGCGACCGGTATCCCGATAAGGGCAGCCTAACTCAGGTTTATGACTTTGAAATGCGCGCAGTTCATGCTCTGAGAGAAGACCGCCTACCAGAGTTGCTTGAAGGGGCGCAAACTAGTCCGCTGGATTTCCGGGCACTTCAAGTAGTGCTCTCCTCTCTACGGAAAGACAATGAGCCGATTCCAAGCGAACTCAATGAATGGGCTTTAGATGTGGCTTGTGGTGAAGTCGAATGTCCAAGGATCAGGCCCGGCAGAAGTCCGTACACGAACGTGGTTCGTGATGAGTTGATCACCAAAACAGTTCAGACCCTGGTGGACTGTGGCCTGAGCGCAACCCGAAATGAGGCCTCAGACCCGGAGTCTGCCTGTGACGCCGTATCCAAAGCCCTGAATGCCCACCGAGTCGAACTAAGTTTCGACGCCGTAGCTAAGATCTGGCGGTCCTCCAGAAGCACCCTAAAGGGGGAATAACGGTTTTCCGACAAGTGTAGATGAGTATTCAACGCCTGCCTCAACGATCCACGGAACTGGCCTCTGCCGGTCTCACGGTCCAGGACCAGTGCCGGATACAGGAGACGCTGAAGAGTTCCACATCGGCCAACACCCGCCGTGCCTACAACCAGGCCTGGCGGCGGTTTGAAGCCTGGCCGAGGACCGTGGGACTACCCACCCCCCGCCGGCGACGCCGGAGCTGGTGGCCGCCTTCCTGACGGAACTGGCCGAAGAGGGCAAGTCGGTGGCCACCCTACAGCTCATCAAGTCCGCCCTGGCGGCGATCCACCGGGCCACCGGGCCACCGGCCACGAGGACCCAACCGACTACGAGGGGGTCAAGCGCGTGCTGCAGGGGATCTCGCGGGCCCACGGCAGGGCCCAGAAGCAGGCCAGGCCTTGACCGCGGTGAGGGCCACCGCCAGCGGCCGTCGGTCCCTGGGGCGTGAGGGCCGGCGCCAGGAGTCGGCCGAGAGGGCCTCCTGGCGGGGGAGGGTGGACGTCGCCCTGCTGTCCGTCCTGAGGGACGGGCTGCTTAGGCGCTCCGAGGTCGCGGCGCTCACCTGGGGCGACGTGGAGCTGCGGGACAACGGCATCGGCCTGCTCCAGCTGCACCGGTCAAAGACCGACCAGGAGGGCGAGGGAGTGGTGCTCTACATCGGAAGGGAGGCGGCGCTCAGGGCCATCCGGCCAGCAGAGCAGCTGGTCTTCGGCCTGTCGGCCAGGCAGATCGGCAGGAGAGTGCAGGCGGCGGCCAGGGCCGCGGGCCTGGGCGAGGGGTATACGGGGCACAGCGGCCGCGTGGGCATGGCCCAGGACCTGGGGTGGAGCTGCCGGCCCGTATGACCGCCGGCCGGTGGAAATCTTCCAAGATGCCGGCACGGTATACCGAGCGCCAAGCCGCCGACCGGGGGGCGGTGGCCAGGTACTACCAGGAAAGCGGGAAATAGCTTGTCCAACCAGCGGGGATTGTGATGACTATTCCCCGCTCCGGCGCTGCAACCTGTAAAGACCAGGACGTTTACGGCAAACCAAGTCGCACATCCCTACACGTCATGGCGAAGCTCCGAAATGCAGAGCGCAAGCTCATCAAGACGTTACAGGCAGCAGAACACTCCATCACGAACAAAAACGTCCGCGACCACGCCCTCATCGCAACTTAGGACACGGCAATAGCCAACATGACCAAATCAGCCAAGGGCACACTCGAGAACTCCGGCAGGAACGTCGCACAGAATGCCGGTTCTTCGACATCACGACCGAGGACTGTCCCGACCTCGTGGAAGACGACGCGGAGGCCTGAGAGGATAGCACCGCTGCTGTTACACTGATCTTCGCGACGGATCTCTTCTTGGACAATGACAGGCTGACGCCTTCTTTGGAGATGACAGTCTCGCACGAAGCCATATTCCGGGCTATACTCGACGCATTACGGGGCGATTGAACTCGATGGTGTTTCGCCATCGTACCCCGCGACGGGCTGCAATAGCAGCCTGCTGCAATGCTTCACTCTGCTGCGTCTGCTGTCGCAGCCTTCGGTTGGAATCGCTCCGTATCCTTGACAACTTCCTGTTTGCACGGATCCCTTAAGGCTATCATCGAGCCACCGAGAGGTACGAGATGTCCAGCGTATCCAGTGCTCTTCGCCCTCAATGGCAGGCGATCTCTCAGAAGGATTTTCGGGAGATGTACGGCCAATTGGGTTCCATACAGGAATTAGCTGACTTTTGGGAGATACCAGCCTCTCAACTCGCCTACTACGCGTTCAGGATCGATAAAGACTCGGCGTATCGAACCTTTAGCATAGCGCGACGCTATGGCCAGCAAAGGTTGATCGAAGCACCAGCACGTACGCTCAAATACATCCAACGCATCATGCATGAGTCGCTAACTCGAATGTACAGCCCTCATCCGGCTGTACATGGGTTTACGCCCAACCGTTCTGTCGCTACGAACGCGAGAGTGCACCTGCACCAACGGTATGTCCTGAATATTGACTTGGCAGATTTCTTCCCAAGCATAACCCAACAGAGGGTCTTCGGTAGGCTGGTTGCGAGACCATATGAATTGCAGTCACGGGTGGCTAACGCGATCGCTTCGTTGGCCACGAATCGGTACGGCCAGTTGCCCCAGGGAAGTCCGTCATCGCCTGTCATTGCGAACATGCTAACGGCCGGACTCGATACCGACTTGGCTAACTTGTGCGGGAAGTATCGCTGTTGGTATACCCGGTATGCTGACGACATTACCATATCCATATCACGTGGCGAGATGCCTCCGCAAATCGCCAGATACCCAAACGCCAACGGTACCGGCCAAGTAGTCATCGGTGATGATTTGGCGGACATCATCGAACGGCACAGTTTTCGCATAAACCACCGCAAGAGTAGATTGCAGAGCTACTGGACACGCCAAATGTGCACTGGGCTGATTATCAACGGCGACCGGCCCTCACTCCGAAGACCGTATATACCAAACCTAAGGTCGTTAGTTGACCACTGGTCTAAGCATGGATGGCAAGACGCCGCACAAATTCTTCATTTGAAAGAAGGTCTTCCTGTCTTCGAAGACCGGCAAATTTTCGTAAACTACGTGATGGGCAAAATCGGGTACCTTAGAATGGTGCGTGGAGAGGACGACAAGGTATCCAAGCGGCTATACGAGATAGTCTCTTCAATACCGCAATATCACTGAAGAGCCACCAGCGGGCGTACTACCATCCATCGGCAGAAAAAGCCATGATTGCAAAGTCAATAACAACGGCTAGCTACTCTGTACACACGTCCAAGTCTGCACGGGAGTTTCTCGATTATTTGCTTATCAGTGCAGACCATTGGCGCGGGGCCAACCGTGGCGATCTGGCATATCGTGGCCAAGCTTCAAGCGAATGGCCGCCGTTGCCTAAAGCGTTTCGTCCCGCCGAAAGAATCGGCTACGGACCAAATGCGCCAACCCCTCACCTGACTCGCGTAGAACCGCAAGCACAGGCCGAATTCCGTACGCTGCTCGAATTCGTGAAGTCGGCTGACGATGCAGGTCTTGAGGTAACCGAGGCGGGGGGGCGATTGTTGTTGCAAGAAAACCCGCGTCTCTTTTTCGGCGATCCAAATTGGGAATACAGCTGGCCTCAAGACGAGGTCTTAGAAACACTGGCACTGGCACAGCATCACGGCGCCCCCACCCGGCTTCTTGATTTTACGGAAGACCCATTGGTAGGAGCCTATTTCGCCGCAAGCACCGCTTGGGATCCCAAGAGAGGCCAAAGGGTTAGGGGATTGGGAAGAAAACCCATGTCGGTGTGGGTTATAGATTTGAGATTCATCCGAGCTCTCGATGCCGTAGACCATCGTTATAAAGAGCGTATCGGGCAGATCAGGGTGCCCAGAGCCAACAATTCTTATATCAACGCGCAAAGTGGCTTTTTCCTAATCGACCGAGGTGCCAACGATGTGATGATCCAAGAGGGCCCGCTTTCTGTCGCCCAGGTGGCCGTAGAGCGCGCCAATTTTTGGCGAGTAGGTAACCGTCTTGCGAGCCGACGCATTAAACAAACTTGGTTCGACGAGATTCCTGTTAAACAGGTAAGCCTCCCAGCCAATCAGACCAAGGCCCTCCTCCAAGAACTGGAAAGGCGAGGGATCACCAAGGCAACTTTGATGCCTAACTTAGACCGTGTAGTGGAGTCGCTCGAACTGCGGAGGTCCACCGCTTGAACCCGGAGCGCTTGCGTCGGTTTTTTATACCCTACCGTCCTCAAACTCGTTATAAGAACTGTTGAGGAACCGGACAATGACCACCCAGAAACCCCTCCTCACAGCTTCCGAGGAAAGATCAAGGATCAACCCCCAGCTGCCACAACCGGGATCACCGGTGCCGACGTCCAGCGCCTCAGGAACTCCCTGGACCACAGCGTCTCCGATAACACCCGGGCCATATACAACTCCGCATGGCGCTCCTTCGAGGCCTGGACCAACCACCGACGCATCCTGGACCTGACCGCCAACCCAAGCCTGGTCGCCGCCTACTTGGCCCACCTGGCCGAGGAACGACGTCTGTCGGTATCCACCATCCGGCTCCACAAGACTGCCCTGGCCGCCGTCCACCAGGCTAATGGCCGCCAAGACCCCACCGACCACGAGGGCGTCCGCAGAACGATGAAAGGCATCGCCCGGGCCCACGGCAAACGCCAGAAGCAGGCAAAACCCCTCACCTCCGAGGCATTGGCGGCGTCAGGTCCACAGCCCCCACCAGGTGCCCCCTGGGAGACGGCAAGAAACAGGAATCAGCTGAGAGAACTTCCTGGAGGGCCCGCGTGGACTTTGCGCTGCTGTCCGTCCTGAGGGACGGCCTCCTACGCCGCTCAGAGGCCGCGGCACTCACCTGGAGCGACGTCGAGCTGCGCGACAAAGGGACCGCGCTGATCAACGTCTGGCGGTCCAAGACCGACCCCGAGGCCGAGGGCGTCACCCTTTACATCGGACCCCAGGCCGGCGAGGCCCTCCAGGCGATAAAGCCAGCCGAGGAGCTGCTGGACCGGAACATATCGGTCTTCGGGCTATCACCCCGCCAGATCGGCCGGAGAGTGAGTGCCGCGGCCAAGGCCCCAGGCCTGGGCGAAGGTTACACCGGCCACAGCGGCCGCGTGGGAATGGCTCAGGACTTGGCCAAGACCGGCACCGAGCTGCCGACCCTCATGACCGCAGTCCGGTGGAGCAGTTCAACAATGCCAGCACGGCACACCGAGCGGTAGATAGAGGACCGTGGTGCAGTGGCCAGATATTATCTGGAAGGTGGAGAGAACCTAACTGAATAGTAAACCGGAACTCATAGAAAGCCTCCCAAGAGAAGCCGAGGTTCCACTTATCTCGTTAAAGGCCTGAGGAACAATCCAGGGCCCCACCGGGTTCCCAAGGAAAGCGGAAACAAAGGGTCACCCACCGCCCGCCGATCGGTGCTCCTCAAGGACATTCAGGATGACCCCGTTTATCTTGGGAAACGTCCCCCGGGGCGAAGGCATCCAGGCGAGAGCCAATCCGGTCCCGTATCCCCTCCTCATCCCACCAGTCCTCATACTCGGATTCTTCCAGTATGTCCCCCTCCTCGTGCAATTTAAGGTACTGGTCGCTGTAGGCCGAGGCCGCACCATTGAAAAGATCCCCGCGCTCCCTGACGCGGTCGTATATTCTGCGCCTGAGAGAATCATCACCTCCCTGGCAAAGCGAGAGGTACAACGATACACCGTTGTAGGTGACCCGTACTTCAAACAACAACAGAAAGAAAGGCCAGCCATCAAGGCTCAACTCTTCATATGCTACCCAATCAGCCGACCTGAACCGCACGTAAGGCCGGTCGCACCGGCCTAAATTCCATAACGGATGCTGGCGAATCGCCTCCTGAATCATCCGATATCCCTCGCCCACATAGTCGGGCCTATATTGGTCAACATTCTCCATGATCAGGTCAATGGCCCGACGGTGCTTGCGGTAAATCCGTTTAGCAAGTTCATGGATGTCGTTACTCACGTCCGGCACAATATTCCTCCTCAGCGTCACGGCATACTGGTTAAGTACGGCCCTCACGTCCCGATTCTCAGTGTTTGATTCGCTATCCAGAAATCCCTCAACCAGTTGAAGGATTTTGCTGTAGCTCATCGTGATCCAATGAGGATGCTCCTGATCGTCTTCAGGAGAAAGTCCCTCGCGGGTCAGGAAAACAAGGTCAACTCGATAGTCTGCATAATCGCGCCCAAGCACCTTGCGATACCAGGCGAGCTGGTTCTCCCCCTCAGGTGACCACACTTTGTTCTCGATAGCACACACGTAGTTGGCCCTTGAGTTTCGAATCAAAATATCCAGGCGACCCGATTCCCCTTCGTAATTCAGATGGACTTCTCGCGCTACGCTCGTGGCAGGACGGTCGGCCGCCGAGATGGGAGGTCTTCCGTGAAAAAGCTTCAGAAACTCCTGCAGGAAGCGGTCACCCAGCCCATGACTGCCACGCGGGTTCAGCAGCCAGGCCAGCATCTTAGAGTGGAAGAGCTCGTTACCGTGCAATCCCAACTCGTCGAAAATATCGACCTCGCCCCGTCGATCTTCCATCATGGCCTTCACCCGATAGAGAGCCCTGTCATCCTCTTCCAGTCCCAGAAGAGCCTGCCGAAGCTCTTCATCTCCCTGATGAAGCAGTTGTCCCAGTTCGACCAGGTCGACATCCAACTCCTCCAACTGGCCCCGACTTAACTCATCGGCGTTCATCTTTGTACCACCATATTGATTGTGGCCCTTGTAGTTGCCTCTACTACCTGAAACTCAGTCACCAGTCCCTGGCCGGTTCGGCGGGATAGTCCCCACGTTTCCCGGTATCCCCGGGCTGGATCACAAAGTCCCTGCGGTCCCGATAGAGCAGCGCCCGGTTCAGGGCATGTTCGGTTTGATCCTGCTCCAGGTCTATGACGTCGTGGTGGGTCATGAACCAGTACTTGTAGCCGCCAACTATCAGGTAGGTGGGTGTGGTGTGGAAAAAGCACCCCACAAAACCCTCCCCTGCCTTCATTCGGTCACGCACCGCCGCCATAAGCTGCCCCTGGCCGTCCTTCAACAGCAGCACGTACTCGTGGGGCCAGGTATCCCGGTACGTCACCGCCTCCCGCCAGGGGGCACTCTTGATAAGCTCCGTCAATTCCATCCCCGAGCCTCCTGACATTCCCCCAAACCTAGGGGACCTTCCTCTCAGCAGGTATCATACAATCAGCGAACAATACTTCTGAGCCAGGCAGCTCACAGACCACGCCTCACAGAAACCGGAGGTTATATTGTGGACTACGACAGCCAGCATTGCCCGGCGGACCAGGCACTCTCCTGTGCCCAGCCGGACCTGCACATATGACCATGGGCGAGGGAGACTCCCAGATGGAAAGACACGGGTCGAGAGCCAGCTTCGAACACTCGGCGAAGTCGCGTCAGGCCAGGTTCCAGGACACTTCACCAACCATCAGCGAACCGGCCAGAACGCCTGTTGATGACCCGGGCAGGAGGCACAACTACCTGCTGGCCCTGGGCCACGCGGAGGAAAACCTCTTTCCCGGCATCAGAGGCCCGGGCGGAGCCATAGATTTCTTCGCGCAGCGCAACATCAAATGGTGGGATGGCGGGGGCGAAGACGGAGGGACCACCCCAACTCGCAACATGGCCAGTTCCCAGGTGGCCTGCGTCAACTTCCTGCTTCCCCTGTCGGGAGTCCCTGGGGGGCTGATGGCGGTCCTGCAGAGCCTGGACCCGGATGTCAGGGAAGTGGTGGATATCCACCACGAGGGCCGGCATTTTCCCGTTGAGTTCGAGTGGATCGGGACTAATGAATCCCTGGAGGGAGGCCGGCGCAGGGGCGCCTACGAGACCAGCGTCGATGCGTTCATGATCGCCGATACTACCTCGGGGCACAGGCGCGCGTACCTGCTGGAATGGAAATATGTAGAACGATACCTCAGTGGTCGCCCCGAATACAAGGGAGCGGGAGCCAGCGGACAGACTCGGCGGCGAAGATACGAAGAGCGATTCAAGGCTTCCTTCTCTTCTTTCAATCCGGTCATGGCCCCTGGCCTGGACGACTTCCTCTATGAGCCCTTCTACCAGCTGATGCGGCAAAGGCTCCTGGCCGACCGGATGGTCCATGACCGAGAGCTGGACATCGACCAGGCCAAAATCATTGTGGTTGTTCCGGAAGAAAACTGGGCTTATCGGGTCGTATCCGACGGCGCGACCTCGACGTCCCCTTTGCTGGCCCAAAGGTTCCCCCAGTTGGAAACTGTGGACGAGATAATGCGGACCTGCCTCAAATATCCTGAAAGCCAGTTCGACCTGGTGCCTGCAGAAGTCCTGCTGGAGGGGGTGCAAAGAAAGCTGCCGAATGAAACGGGCGACTGGGCCAGCTACTGGCGAGAGCGCTACGGAGTCTAATCTACATCCTGCCAAGGAGGAGGCATGGCCCAGGACCTGGTCAAGAGAGGCGTGGAACTGACGGCCCTGATGACTGCGGGCCGGTGGAAGAGATCCAGGATACCGGTGCGGTACACGGAACGCCAGGCGGCCGGCCGGGGCGCAGTGGCCAGGTATTACCAGGCCAGCCAGGCCAGCATCAGTTGAAGCCCCAGGCAAAGAATGCCCCATCGGAAGTGCTAAAATACGAGCAACCCCATCCTCTTGGTGATTAAAGACAGCTTCCCGCCGCTCCCAAGGACAGGTGCGATATGACTACTAAGCCCAGCAAAACCACAACGGCCGGGTTCCGACTGCCCGACCCGCCCAGGAGGGAACTCGACGAAGTGACCGCATTCGACTACCTCTACGGTCCGGGAATGACCGAATACCTGGCCATCCACTTCGGCAACCGAGAGACAACCCTGGTCAAGGCCGACCGGTGGATAATCGCCGCCCCCGAGGACAACCGCGCCGAAGCCAGAAGGCCCGACCTGCTGATCGCCTTCGGTGTCAGTCCGGAAAAGTACGAGGAAAACAACGGCTACATAAGCTCAGAGCAGGGGAAGCCCCCGGACTTCGTCCTGGAAGTGGCTTCCGAGAGCACCGCCGTAACCGACACCGGGGCCAAACGCGACAACTACGCTGCCCTGGGCATTCCCGAGTACTGGCGATTCGACCACACCGGCGAATACCACCAGACCAGGCTGGCCGGAGACCGGCTGGTGGACGGCAGATATGAACCCATATTCACCGAGGCCGGCGGCGAGGGCATCGAGCAGGGATACAGCCCTGCTCTGAACCTATACATCAGGTGGGACCAAGGCCAATTGGTCTTCATCGACCCCGACACCAACGCTCCAATCCTCACCTATGAGGACCAGCAGGCCAGGGCCGACAGAGAAGCAGTCCGGGCAACAAACGAGGCAGCCCTCCGTCAGCAGGCCGAAGAAAGGGTCAGGCAACTGGAAGAGGAAAACCGCACGCTCCGCGGAGAATGAACCCATTAACTCATCAGCGCAATAGAGCGACTGCAGATATACAACCTACATCCGTTGGAATCAAATAGCTACATAGCTTTGCAGTTACATATCTAGATATCTAACTAGCTATATATCTCACTATTTCCTCAACGCATCCCCAAATAACTTGAGGCACCAGTCACGGAGAGTCACCCCTTCGTCCAGCGCCCGCCGCCGCATCGCCAGGTGCATCTCCACCGGTACCTTGATGTTCATCTGACGCAGCTCCTCCTCCTTCACCTGGGCGGTAACACGCTCCACAGCAGCATCCTTTGACCGGTTAGGCCGGTTAGGAGACCGGCTTAAATCAGGACTAGTCATCTTTTAGCAACTCCTTGATCTCATCACGCAGGGCCTCGATCTCACGACGGGCCGGCCCAACACGGCCGTCAAACACCGTAGTGCCCGCAGCAGCACTCACAGCATAAGCCACCCGCTGGGTGGTCCCAGAAGCCAGCAAGGGCAACGGCTTTTCCTCCAAGGCCTGCGCCAAAGACCGCTGCACGGCAGTATTGGATATAGCCCGGGAAATCACGTAGGCGCCCCTGGGAGAACCGCCAGTGACCTCCTGACGTGCCAAAACAAGGTCAACAACGGGACCGGTGGCCCACACGTCCAGAGGGCTGGGCTGCACCGGCACCAGCACCAGATCAGACACGCGGATCGCGTCAGCGCTCACGTCAGCATACTGAGGTGGACAGTCGATAAGCACCAGGGAGTGCTCCCGCCGCAAATTCCGTATATTACGGACCAACACGCTCCGCTCCATCGGCTCCACCTCGAACCCCACCCCACCGGCCGGGCTCATTGCCCGCCAGTCGGCGGCCGACCCCTGAGGATCAAGGTCCACTAGGACAACGGAGTCTCCCTCCAGGACAAATGCCTGAGCCAGGTTGAAGGCCAGGGTGGTCTTGCCGCACCCCCCCTTCTGGTTGCACACCGCGATCACCGCCATCACATCCTCCCATCTGAACAACTCTCGCAATAAGCAAATAGCTAGATAGTTGTCTATGTAACTATACAGATATTGGAATAGCTAGTTAGTTACCTATCTGACCGCAACCAAAGAATACCAGAGGCGCCGCCCAAATTGCCATCACCTTGACAGCCACGTTTCTTTCAAAAAGGAAGGGAGCTATCAACATAGATAGATATCTTGCTATACCGCTAGTTAGCTATATAAATATCGGGAATTATATAGAAGGAAATCCTAATTTACTGACAGCAGGGCATTGACCCACACGGGAAACAAAACGGATCATACCCGTATGACCATTCCAGACCAACAGATTCAAACCCTCCAGCTCCGCGGCTACTGCTCAAAGGCAGGATACCAGCGCCTGCACAGAATCCTGGATATGAGCCGTACCCTGTAAAACGCCGCCCTGCTGGACCGCCGGGACGCCTACCGGCACAGCAAGAAGCAGGTCTCCTATACTGACCAGCAGAACCAGGTGACCCTCATCAAGCAGGACCTCCCAGATTACCGGGAAATCGACAACCGCGTCTGAAGAGCCACCCTCTGGAAGCTCGACAAGTCCTTCAAAAACTTCTTCCGACGGATCAGAAAGGGCGAAACCCCCGGATATCCCAGATTCAAGGGCAGAAGCCGCTACAAGACCATCTAGATGATGGCAGCCCCAATCTCGAGCTACTTCCACCCACTCCCCTAGCGGATCGGCCTGTAAGCCATTTCCAACACTCTCCGATAAACATAATCTTGCATCGTCGCAACGCGCCGTGCTAATATGTTTTCACTCTGCCACAACAAGGGCCTTGCCCTAACCCAGGAGCCCAGAAATGAAAACAGAAGACACACATTTCCACGCCTGGATCCTGCGAATCAACGACAACACATTCGGCTTCCACGCCATGGAGGGCGCCTACCCCAACGACATCACCTGCCGCCGGCACGCGTTAAAGGAAGTAGATGGGGACCCCAATAAAGTGATCATCATGATCTGTCGCAGTGAGGACACCTGCCCGAGCAAGCACGAGGCCGCAGCAATGGCAACCTAGCACAAACGAGAAAGGCGACCGATGCCCCCATCGGTCGCCTTCGTTTTTGTCCCCCCAGCGAGCAACCACACTCAGCGCAGAGGACGGAGCACCATGGGTACAGAGTACCACCGGGGCCAAAATCAGGCAATCCCCGCCGAGCACGAATATCGGCCAAAACCGCGCCCGGGAACTCCCCAGGACCACTACTCAGCCGACACCGGCCAATGGGACGGCCAGCTACCTCATTCCGACATCGCGGACCAGAGCAACGACCCTGCCCAACACCAATCACCTACCTGGCCAGGAATTCTAGAACGCCTGCTTTGGACCAGAGCAATCATCAGGGCTCATCACCTCCCACCCCCACAAGCAACAATCCTAAACGAAATAGCCTTCAGAGACGGCCGAGGCCTTGGCTGTACGGCCACAATCGCCACCCTGGCGCTGGATACAGGCTACAGCGAAAAGCCGATCAGACTTGCCATCCAAGCCCTTGAAAAACAAGCCATAGTCATGGTCAACGGCACCCAGGGCCAGAGAAAAATCATGCGCCTACCCGTCGTAGACGGCAAACTGCCCTGGCCAACTTCGGTCGCAGAAACCGATGTTATCACCCAGGATGACCTCCAACTTCGGTCGCAGAATCCGATGTTATCACCAACTTCGGTCGCAGAATCCGATGTTCCATCAGGCCACCATCCAGCAACTTCGGTCAGAGAAACCGAAGTTAAACACCGAACATCGGTTGCTGCGACCGAAGTTGGGGTCAACTTCGGTCGCAGCAACCAAGCAACTTCGGTCGCAGCAACCGATATAACGGTAAATAAACAACAAAGAGAGAGAGAAGAATATATAAATATTTCTCTCTCTCATGGTTCCCTTCCCGGTTCTCCGGTCGGAGAAACCGAAGTTTCACCTGCCCATAACTCCGAGCCTCGGTCGGAGAGTCCGAGGTTGGCACAAACCCAGACCAGACACTCCGAACCTGAAGACCAAACCACCAACGCTGAAGCAGAGCGTATCCGCGCCCTGGTTGTCCAGAACTGGCCATTGCTGGAGCAAAACGCCTGGAAGTTCCTTGAAGCCGCAGTCAAGCATTATCAGACCTATGGCATGACATACCTGCAACGCGACCTCCGAATCAAGCAGGAGAACCTCGAAAGCGAAGAACGAGCCACCAGGACCTGCGCTCACTGTAACACCGTCCACCAGTCCACCGACCAGCTAAGACCCTGCGTCATATGCCAGGAATCCATTTGCGTCTCCGAAACCAACCCTTGCCACCGAACCGGCTGCGACGGGAATCCACGTTCCAGGAGAAGCCCAGCACCACGATCCCGACAGCGGAGATAACACATGGGCATTTTCAACCTAACCATAGCGGTAGCCAGCATCCACGGTGAAACCTTCGAACACGTCGACGTCACGGTAGACACCGCATGCGATTACACCACCCTCCCCACGGAGATGCTTCAGAGACTCGCAGTACCAGTGAGCGGCACAGCCATATCGGACATGGCCGAAGGCCGCCAGGTACCGTCCGACACCGGCTGGGCCCGGGTCAGGCTTGAGGGCCGACAGGTCTACACGCCGGTAATATTCGCCCAGGAGGGCGAACCAAGCCTCCTGGGTGTCGTCACCCAGGAGGAGGCCCGCCTGGGGATGGACCCCAACAACAAACGTCTGATTCCGGTGAACCTCCGCCGGTACTGACGACACAAACCATTCGGAGGCATGATGACCAACCGAAACTCACTCCTAGGCCGCTCCAGGCCCGCGGACAGACTCAGCAAAGCCGACCGCGAAGCCCTGGAAAGGGCAACGGCGGAACCAGCTCCCACCCAGGCGCCTACAAAACCAGAGCAAGCCAAAACGGCGCCAGCCCAGCCGGCGCCAGCCAAAGCAGCGCCTGCAGGAAATACCGCACCGCCAGCCAACGTCGGCAGGGACGGAACAGTCAGGCAGGACCAGCTCAAGTTCCACTGGACGTCGGAGTGCCCCGCCTGCGGATTCAAGGTTGCCGGCAGCGGCAATCCCCAGCCAGGACAGCGCCTGGCCAGGTGCGGCCGCTGCAAGCTCAATATCTTTCTCAAGGGAAAGTAATGCCAACCCCGGCACCAGATGCCGGGGTTGATTCAAAACAGAGGTGCAACCCATGGGAACTGTCCTGGCCACCATCCAAGTGGCCCACCACCACGAACCCCTGACATTCCGTCCACTGGAAGTCGAGGTGGACACCGGCTGCACCTATACAGCCGTACCCAGCCAGCTTCTCGAAGCACTGGGCGTACCGGTCACCCGGGTCGAAGGCTCCAAGCTCGCCGACGGCAGTATAAAGCCGCTGGACGTAGGCGACGCTGCCGTCATACTGGCCGGAAAGGAATTCATCACCACCGTGAGCTTCGCGGACGAGGGCGAACCCAGCCTCCTGGGGGTAATCACCCTGGAACAGGCGCTCATGGCCGTTGACCCTGTCAACGGCGAACTCATCCCCGTTGAGGCCCTGGCGTAAGACGGACATTTTTCTAGGAAATCGGAACGGGGTCTCCGACGAGTCAGCAAGAACTTGGTAAAATAAGAGACCAAACGGTCAAAGAGCAAAACCGATGAATAATCACGTCATCAGAAATGACAAGACCGGCGATTCGGACCCCAAGGCCCTGGCTATAGCCCAGTGGTTGCACCAGGCAACCAACGCGGAGAGCACATATCTGTTAGGCTCCCGCGCCAGAGGCTACTACCACAAATATTCGGATATCGACGTCCTGGTTATAACCCCAGACCTGCACAACGAGGCGTGGCTTGAAAGGATCGAGGACCAGGCTCGCCAGTTGCAACGTGAACGAGACGAGGAAGTCGTCAGCGTCCAGGTGGTCAACATGACCCCCCAGGAATTCCATCGGCGACGCAAGCTGCTGAACAACCTGGCACGCAGCATTGCCACCGAGGGCATACCAGTTATGGCATCAGAAAGACTCGACTACGGCGGCAGCTACCCAGAGGATGAACACCCTTAATCGGCCCGCGCCGCCCCTATGGCCGCAAGAATCGCGGCGTTGATCCTGGACCCGCCCCGCTTAAAGCCCAGCTCCCGCTTCATCTCGCGCAGCAGTTCATCATCAGTCCGAAGCAGCGTGTCCGAGTTCAACCACCTGGCCAGGGCCACCAGTTCCCGCATCGAGTATTCCGTAATGGGCAGTCCGACCCGCACAGCAGGCCTGGGACCCCGCTCCGACTCCACAGGAGTCACAGGAACCACCACCGGCGATGGATCGGAAGTGTTGGCCACCTCAACGCCCGCGTCGGCCTCGTCGGCCGCTGCCACCGCCCTGCGCCATGCCTCCAACACCAGGTCTGCCTGCCCCTCAGGGTCCCGGAACCACTCGGTGGACCAGATCCGGTGAAACCGCCACCCCAGGTTCTCCAACACCTGCTGACGCAGCCGGTCCCGGTCCCGCGCCGTGGGCGCCGAGTGATAACTGGCGCCGTCCGCCTCCACGGCCAACACCATCCGCCCGGGTTGCTCCGGATGAGCACAGGCGAAGTCCAGCCGGTAACCGGCCACCCCGTACTGGGGCGTGACCGGTATGCCCCGCTTCTCCAGCTGCCGCTGGATGTTCAGCTCAAAGGCGTTCAGGGGCTCTTCGCTCAGGCTGCCGCCCATCGCGCTTCCGCCGGTGGCGGCAAACTCCAGGTAGCTCCGCAGAAGCTCCACCCCCTCGGCCGAGGACCGGCCCGGGTCCATATCATGGTGGGAGAAGCCGGCCACCAGGTGAATCCTGGAGCGGGCCCGGGTTATGGCCACGTTCAACCGCCGCTCCCCGCCATCCTGGTTCAAAGGCCCAAACCGATAGGGCAGCGTCCCGTTGGCCGCCTTGTGGTACCCCACGCTGAGGATGATGACGTCCCGCTCGTCGCCCTGCACCCGCTCGATGTTCTTGACGAAGAACCGCTCCTCCCGCTCCATGGCAAAGAAGGGGTCCAGCCCGCGGTCGTCCTCAGCGCCGAGACGGCGGCGCAGGGCCTCCTCGATATTCTCCGCGTGGTGGGAACCGAAGGCGATCACCCCCAGGGACTCCTCGGGCCGCTGACGCGCATGCCCAATAATCAGGTCAACCACCCTCTCCACCTCGTCAGGATGGGACCTGGTGGAGCGCCCGAGGGTCGGTGGGAGATCCAACTGGTGAAAGGTCAACGGCGATTCCAGGACCGTGCCCGGAAACGCCGTCAGAGCCTCGCCGTAGATGTGGTTATTGGAGAAGGCAATGAGCCGGCCGTCCCGGCTGCGGTAATGCCACCGGAGCAGCTGCTCCTTGATGGGCAGGCCCTTCACCACGTCTAGGATGGACTCTATGTTGGCGATCAGCGCCAGGCCCTCGGCAGCGTCGTCAGAATCATCGTCATCGTCGAGATCCTCCGGCTCCTGGCTGCGGAAGAAGCTGGTAGGCGGCAATTGCCGGTCGTCCCCGGCCACAACGGCCTGTTTGGCCCGGGCCAGGCAGCCGATGGCCTCCGCCGGCGGGATCTGCGACGCCTCGTCGAAGATGACCACGTCGAAGAGCTCGGTGTCCGCTGGAATCATCTCCGCCACCTGAAGCGGCGACATCATCCAGCAGGGCCTGAGCCCACACAGCACCTCCGGCGCTTGGTGGACCAGCTGGCGCACCGAAAGGTGCCGGCTCTTCTTCACCGCCTCCCGTCGCACCAGGTCCCGCTGCTCCGGATGCTCGTTCATGGCCTGGGTCGCCTGCTCGGCGGCCTCGCGCCGGATCCGGGCCGGATTCAGCTGCAGGTGCTGGGCGTCCAGGCGGGCAAACTCGTCGCGGGACCGGTTGTGGGACACACCCACAAAACCGGCCAGCCGAGGCTCCTGCAGGGTAAGCTCGGACCAGACTCCCTGGAGCCAGGACGACGCAATCGCGTTGGTGGCCAGCCCCACCGGAAAATCCCTTTCGACCGCCGAGACAATCTGGCCGATGCCGGCCACCTCAAACCGTCGTTCCAACTCCCGCAGCCTGGGCAACCTGCCAGCCACCTGCTCCTGATACACCAACCATTGCAGGGTGGCACGCAACTCCGCCTCGGACAGGATCAGAAGTGAGCCCGAGCCAAGAAACTCGCCAATCTCCCCCACGGACGCCACCAGTTCACTGACCGAATCGTGCAGCTGCGAAACACCACCACCCTCCAGCGCCCGGGGAAGAGCATTGGGCCCAAGGGAGTAAAACCGCCACGCTCCCACCAGCCGCTCCGCCATCTGTACGGCTCCGTAAACATCATCGCCGGACAGCTTCGAACCATCAAGCGCCTTTGCCTGCACAGCCCGCCTGGCAGCCCGGTACGGGCCCGACAGGCCAGCCTTAAACCGGCCGACCAGGCCGGACCGCGGCTTCAGCGCCCCCATCAGCTGAGCATGGTCCAGGCCATAGATCTCAGGTCGGAACCTCCGACCGTACTGCTCAATTTCGGCCAGTAGCTGCGTCAAAGTCGCCCATTCACCCACCCGCTGGGGCAGGGCCAGCCCCAACCGCCCCGCGCCGGTCGACAATTCCGATTGGCACCGGGCCAGTTGCTGCTGCAGGACAGCATGAATCAGATCCAGGATACGCCGCACTTGGTCGGTGGAGTCCGGCCAGACCTGCGCCCAGCCAGGATAACGCTCGGCCAGCCAGGGCCCCTCCAGGTCAATCCAGCGCTCCACGTCCCGCTGCAGCTCCCGCAGACCGTCCCGGTCCAGCGCGTTCACCTTCTCCGCGGGAAGACGGGGGACGTTCCGGACCTCCTCCGGAATCTCCAGCAGCTGGGCCTGCACCTCAAAGGCGCTGACCTTCCAGGGCTCACGCTGCCGGTGGAGGGCCTCGGCATGGCCCACCAGCTCCCGCTTCCGCTCCGCAAGGTCACGGTGGACGTCGGAATAGTCCCGCTCCGGGGTGGACCCAATGCGCTGCATGGCGTCGGCCAGGCCCCGGGAGAACTCCCGCCTGGACTTGAAACCGCCGTGGCAGTCCATGACCAGGTCGGAGAGACCAGCGCGTTCCAGCCGGTTGATCACCACCTCGACGGCCGCCTGCTTCTGGGCCACAAACAAAACCCGCTTGGAGTTGGCGATCAGCGCCGCGATGAGGTTGGCGATGGTCTGCGACTTGCCGGTGCCCGGCGGGCCCCAGATGATCTCAGACTGGCCGGCCAGGGCCCGGTTGATGGCCTGGTGCTGGCTGGCATCGGCGTCCATGACCAGGTACTCGCTGTCCGGAGGTTCCGTATCGGGCAAGTCCGGCGGAGGATCATCCAGATGCTCACCCAGGGCCTCCCGCGCCTCCCGCACTCCGGCAATGGCCGCCACCAGGTCATTGGCGGCGAAGGCCTCCAGGTTCTGCTCCAGGTCGGCCACCAGTGGCAGGTTGTTGTACCGGAAGTTGCCCACCACCAGCCTGGGAGTAATATTAAGTCCCGGGACCTGGGACAGGCTGCCAGCGACCTGGCCCAGCAAAGCCACCACGTCGGCGAAACTGTCCGGCGGGTCCTCCAGGTCGAAGTCGTCGTCGTCCAGCTCAACACCGTACTCCGTCCGGAGCGCGTGGGCCATTATGGGATTGAAATGAGCGTCCCCCGCCACCTGCAGGAAGAACTCGCGGTGGGCCGCGTCCCCGGGCTCCACCGTCAACGGCAGCATGACCACCGGAGCGTTGGGACGGGCGCCGGTTACCACGTCCCACGTGGCCAGACCCGCCGCCAGAAACAGGATGCTGGCGCCCTTCTCCTCAAGGTAGGCCTGGGCGACCTGGCCAATGCGCTTGACACGGTTACGGGCGTCCGTCAGTGAAGAAGACCCGTTCACCGAGGCCTCGGGAATGAGGTTAGACAGGCGGACCCTCTGGCCGGCCAGCAGGGAATCAACAGCGGAGGGATTGACCTGACCACCCATGTCGCCCGGGGTTAGGTCCAGCGTGCCGGTCTTCAGGTCCCGGTAATAGACCAGGGGGCTGCGCGTCGTATCCAGGAGCTGTTGCTTCCACACGGTAGCCACCCGCTGCAGGGCGCCCACGCGCTCCGATTGCTCGGGTTGAGAGGGAGAAAGAGTTGCCAAAATATCCCGTTCCACGCATTAGATATTCGAGACACGAAGAAGGTCCAAGGGCCAGCGTCTGACACAAAGTATATCCTCTGCCCCGAAATTTCGTGAGCGAAACCCGCCTCCCGTTACATGACAGCAAGATGATGCAAGAGACGACCCAGGGCGGTATAGTAGGCGAAAAGCCAGACCACCTCCGATCCGGCCACAAACCAGAGACAGTCTGCGATCATGGGGCCCCATGACCACACCCGTCTGCGACTGTCCGGAACCCTGCGCCTGCTATGCCGAGTGCTACGCCCAGGGCAAGAACAAGGCCTACTCCGAAATGAACAACTTCGACTGGACCCAGCACGCTAAGGGCTGCGGCTGCGAGCGTTGCACCGCCTTCGGGAAGGTCCTGGTAAAGATGCTTGAGCACATGGCCACCGGCGAAGACCAAGAAGGCCGGCTGGTCGCCTTTCACTTCACGTCCTGGCTGAACGCAACCATGGACGAGGACAAGCTCACTTAACCAAGATATGAGCCGGAAAACCTCCTGGATGCCGCTTGAGTGTTCAACCGGCCGAGAGAAACCAGCAATATCCAGGATAAAAATCCCAAACCACGGTTATAATCAAGAGACATTCAGTCTCTGCTGGGCACTAACCCACCAGCTGACCCACACGGTCCAAAAGGAACGAATATGCCTGGCCAATTGCTCACCCAGTATTTCCTGACAGACGGAATAAAAAGCACCGAGGAATGGAAGGAAGCCGCGCCGGCATTTAACACCTTCAGAGAAAATACTCGCGCCATATACGAGAACTTCACCAAATACCATAATCCGAACGAACCGGTCACCGAAGAAGACCTCATTAGGCCAATACTTGAAGCATTGGGCTGGAAGGACTACCTGCCGCAACAGGGGAGCAAAAACAACGAAGATATTCCAGACCACCTGCTATTCGCAGACTCTGAATCCAAGATTAAGGCCGTGGAACGTACCAACTCTCAAGAGCGATTCCTGGATAGCTTGGTAATCGAAGAGAGCAAACGGTTCGAGCTTCCTCTCGACACGCGAGACGAGGGAGACAAATCACAGACAGCCTCCCCTCATGGACAGATCCTAAGATACCTCGCAACAGCAGACACCATCACCGACGGCAGAATCCGCTGGGGTATCCTGACCAACGGCTGCACATGGCGCCTCTACGACAACCGTGCCCGTCCACGAGCCACGAGCTATTTCGAGGCCAATATAAAAGAAGCCTTGGAGGCTGAAAACGAAGATAGTCTCCGGCTCTTCTACTTACTATTCCGCCGAGATACCTTCAATTCCAAGCAAGGAGCCACCGCAAGCTTCATTGAAGTCGCCTTAGCCGAAGGCAAACGCTACGAAGAGCGTGTGGCTCAAGACCTGTCCGGAGCTGTATTTAAGGACGTATTCCCCAGCCTTGTCGAATCCCTGGCTGACGCCACCAACCAGGAACTCTCACAAGTCCGAGAAGCAGCTCTCACCTTCCTATACCGGCTACTCTTTATCCTTTACGCAGAGGACAGGGGCCTGTTACCGGTCAACGACCCCAGATACGATGACTACGGCCTTCGAAAACGCGTCCGTGACGACATAGCAAAAAGGACAGAGGACGTAAGGAATTTCTCTGCAACAGCAACCAACTATTACGACCACATCACAACGCTTTGCAAAATCATTGACGAAGGCGACTCATCCATCGGCATCCCTCCTTACAATGGCGGGCTATTTGCTGCAAATGCAACACCTCTGCTGGCAAAAGTACGTATCACAGACAAGGCCCTGGCGCCAATAATTTACAACCTCAGCCATACCAAAACCGACCAGGGCCGGCAGTTCGTCAACTACCGGGACATGTCAGTCCAGCAGCTGGGTTCAATCTATGAAAGGCTACTTGAGCAGGAACCGGTCCGAACTGACCAAGGCAAAATAGTCATTCGTCCCAACAGCTACGCTCGCAAAGATAGCGGCAGCTATTTCACTCCCCAGGAACTCGTAGACCTGATCGTCAACAACACCCTCAAGCCCCTGGCGGAGGAACGGCTGGCCGCCTTCGAAAGTAGAGGCAAGGAACTTGATAACGACCTTCGGCCGACATCGGAAAGACAAGCAGAATTAGTGGAGCTGGACCCTGCCGAAGCAGTTTTGAACCTTAAGGTTCTGGATCCTGCCATGGGCAGCGGCCATTTTTTAGTGACGGCCGTCGAATTTCTCTCCGACTACATCGCCGAATTGGTGGAATCCACTCCCAGCGTACCAACCTGGCTCAACGGCGAATATGTCTCTCCCCTCATCGACCGGATAGCAGCCATCAGAGCCGAGATCGTCAAACGAGCCACGGAAGCCAACTGGGCCCTGGACCCAACCCAGCTAACCGACCAGACAATTATCAGGAGAATGGTACTAAAGCGCTGCATATATGGCGTAGACAAGAACCCCTTGACCGTAGAGCTAGCAAAAGTATCACTGTGGCTCCACAGCTTCACTGTAGGGGCGCCGTTGTCATTTCTGGACCACCATCTTCGCTGTGGAGACTCGCTGCTTGGCCTCACTGTCATGGAGGCTACTCAGGAACTGAACCGTTTGAGCGGCCTCTTCGCCAGTTCGGCCATCGCCGGAGCAGAAGCCGCCACGTCAGCAATGCAACAGATCGAGGATATGTCCGATGCGGACATATCGGAGGTCCAGGAATCGGCATCACTATTCCAGGAGGTAGAAAGCACGACATCCGAACTGCGTAGCATGCTGGATCTTCTAAATGGAATCCGTTGGTTGACGGCAGGAATGAAGTCCAAAGAACGCACCGCCTTTGAGGCACCGCTGGTTAACACCCTCGGTCAGAAACCCGCGCAGGATTTTGAGTTGCTGGCAAAGGGCCCAGACTCCCTCGACGTGGACACAAAAGAAAGCGAATACGAAGCCTTGGCAGCTTTCGGGCAATTATGGAACGACGCTAAAGCTATGGCAGAACAGGTAAACTTCCTTCATTGGGAAGTAGCTTTTCCCGGAGTCTGGTCCGGATGGGAAAACCCTCAGCCAGATGGCGGATTCGACGCTGTAATTGGAAACCCGCCTTGGGATAAAATCAAGCTTCAGGAGGTAGAATGGTTGGCCCCACGTTCCCAGGAACTGGCCCTAGCCGCCACGGCCGCAGCCCGAGAAGCGGGCATTCAACAGCTACGCGACACAGGGGCACCTATTGTCGACGAGTTCGACAGGGCCAGAGACCAAGCAGAAACCCTTAGCAAACTGGTTCGCACCTCGGGACAATATCCGCTACTGAGCCGGGGGGATATAAATCTCTACTCACTATTCGTCGAACGGTCCTTGAGGTTAGTCAATTCTAAAGGAATAATAGGCCTCCTTTGTCAATCAGGCATCTATGCCGACAAGTTCGCGGCCCCATTCTTCAAGTCCATATCCACCAGTGGGCGCCTTGCCGGCTTGTTCGACTTCGAGAACCGGCGCAGCCGGATAAAACTAGCACCTTTCTTCCCAGACGTTGACTCGCGGTTAAAGTTTTGCGCACTCATACTTGGCGGAGAGCAACGAAGATTCCCAGAGACCCGATGCGCCTACTTCCTCGAGGACACAGAATCGGTCACGGACCCAGACCGTTGCTTTCCACTAACGCCAGCGGACTTTGCCCGGGTCAACCCAAACACCGGTACCGCGCCCATTTTCCGCACCCGTCGAGATGCCGAAATTACCCGCAACATCTACGAAAATCACCCTGTCATGGTGGACCGCTCTCAAGGTGTAGAACACCGGGCTTGGCCCGTCCGATACCAAACCATGTTTCACATGACCAACGATTCTCATCTCTTCCGCACAGCCGCCCAGTTACAAGCGGAGGGATATTATCCAATCGAAGGTAATCGCTGGAAAAAGGGAGAGAGCCTGTATTTGCCCCTCTACCAGGGTAGGATGATTCACCAATTCGATCATAGAGCAAACTCTGTTCAATTAAACCCTGAAAATACCCACAACCCTTACTTGAGCCTGGAGGCAACTCCAGAGCAACACGCCGATCCAGAGTTTATACCGCAAACGCAGTTCCTGGTTCCGGCATCCGACGTGGAAGAAACCTTATTGGACGACCAAGGATACGTGCTTACCTTCAGGGACATAGCCCGGCCCACAGATGCGAGAACGTCAATAGCCTGCATAGCCCCTAAAGCCGGGTACGGAAACACCCTCCCGATTCTCCTCCGTACGAAAGGAGATCTCCATCCAGGAATCACCGCCTGTCAGCTTGCCAATTTCAACAGCTTCATTTTCGACTACATTACCCGCCAGAAAGTTCAGGGAACCCACCTCAACTGGTATATCGCCGAGCAACTTCCCGTGATAAAGCAAGAGTCTTATAAATCAGAGTTTGGTGGCACAACCGCCAGAGACCTGGTCTTAGACCACGTATTACGCCTAACCTATACAGCAAACGACATGACTCCTTTTGCCAGGGACCTGGGATATGAGGGCCCACCATTCATCTGGAATGATGACGAAAGACGCCACCTGCGAGCCAGGCTGGATGCTCTCTACTTCCACCTTTACGGCGTATCCAAAGAGGATGCAGAGTACATATTAAGCACATTCCCCATCGTCCAACGGGAAGATGAAGGCCAGTTCGGGTCCTACCGCACCCGAGACCTAGTTCTGGCTTACATGAGCGCTTTAGCAGCGGGAGATACCGAGACAAGAATTGCCATATAAAAAGACCGGCAGGCCGGAGAACAGTCAACAGCTATTCGCCACCTATCATGAACAGCAAATTAACCGAGAAGCAGAGGACTGAACTAAAAGCCCTGGAAACTATGCCAGACGATGACATCGACTTCTACGACATCCCGGAAACCCTGGACTGATCCAACGCCATCCACAACGCTTGCGAACTGCTGCAAAAAGGCGAACCACTTCCAAAAAGGAAGCCAGAGCCAGAAGAAAAAGGCCTAAGAGGTTAAATCAACTGACCAAGCAAACAGGCGCCTACCAGGGCTCCCGCAGTTCCCCCTCAGCGGTGGCCACCCCTGCAGGTGAAACCACCTTGATCCGGCCCTGGCCCGACGACACCGGCTCCTGGCCAGCCACCAGCCCAGTCGGCAGACGCGTACGATCCAAACGTCCACACGAGGTGTCCAAGTGACCGAAAAACAAGAAGACCTCTTGGCAAAGGAATTCCAGTTCTACCTGGATAACCAGGACGAACTGGTCAAGCAGTACGACGGTCGCGTCATCGTGATCAAAGAAGGTCAAGTGTTAGGAGACTATGACTCCGACGCTGCGGCTATTTCCGCGACCAAAGATATCCACCCACTGGGCACTTTCCTGGTACAGCGGGTCAGCGCCGGACAGGAAGCCTATACGCAGATATTCCATTCCCGAGTAAGGGGGTAGCTATGGAACCTACGCTCAGATCGGGAGCTGACAGGCTTGCATTTCAGCATTCTTCCCAGCAACTCCTGAGAGACCTGCTCAGCGATTGCTCCGTCGCCGATTTCACTCTCCCAGACCAACCAGCGGAGGACTTCGTTCCATTCAAGGCTCTTTGGGACACAGGAGCCACCAACAGCGTCATAACGGACCAGGTCGTCCAGCAATGCAACCTGATTCCCTCCGGCAAGACATTCGTGTACGGCGTCAATGGCCGACATCTCGCAGACACCTATTTGATCACCATTCAGTTGCAAGGACTCATCCTGTTCCCATCCTTGAGAGTTACCATGGGCGACTTCCTGGGGGCCGATGTCCTGGTGGGCATGGATATAATCACCCACGGCGACTTCTTCGTAACCAACCAAAACGGGCAGACCACCTTCGCCTTCAGGGTGCCTTCACAAGGCGGCCTGAACTTCATCGCCTCTGATCACGAACAAGACGAGTAACCGCCGTCACCAACGTCAATGCCAGGCCTTCGAGCATACGGCGCCGGAAACGACCCGCACCTGCACGAAGCCTTCCAGCTGGAGCTGAAGGACCGACGGGCATTATGCGAGCAGGGGAAGAGATAACCAGGCCAGAACGCTACGCCCTGTTTGAGACATCAATGACCGCCGACAGCGCCCCCGCCAAACAGGCAAAGGAGGCGCCGCCATCCCTTTCCTGACCCCTACAACTGACCGGTCTTCTTTATCAACATCATCAGGCCGATCCAGGACGAAATCCCCCGAAACCCGCAGAAACCAGCGTCGCCGCAGAAAATCCGTCGCGCTGAGAGCCGAATTGCGGCCCCTCAATCAAAAAAACAGTGTGGGCCAACCACTCCAGGACAGGAACTCAAGATAGGAGCCAGCGACAGCGCCATCACCGGCGCCATTTTCACCGGGTCCGGGGCAAAAATAGCCCCTGGCCGGCACACCGCAGTGCCAGCCAGGGGCATAGCGCAGCCAACGACTACGTTGAAGCGCCTCAACTGGAATTATAGGACATGTTGCGCGGAGCGATAGTCGCAATTATCGTGCACGCTGGTCAGCGACCGCAACAGGCCATTGTCACCCTGAAGAAACGGTCAGTCGGCGCCACCAGTAGGCACGCTCGTCTAGCTCCCGGCTGCAGAAAGTCCGCTCCTGGTTGAAGTGTCAGGCATGACGCTGGAGTTCTCCGAGGCCGCGAGCGTATAGACCCTGAATCGAACATAGCTCAACGCATCGGCTTCATGTGGTTATCTTCGGAGGATTTTGGAGAGTGTAATGCACCGAGGCCTAAAACGCACCGCCGTACAGTTCTTGGATATGACTCCTTGCCCTATTAGGGCGTGTGGAGTTCACCCTTGGTCAGGCCACGTAGGCCACTCGGCGCTTCTCATTGCACGTACAACAGCATGCAGGATGTCGAGTAGGGCGTGGACTGATGATGGTGCCAAGAAGGAAACAATATGGTTGGCGATAAGAGTATCAGGGACACTAGCGGTGCCGGTCACCAGCCCGTAGGAGAAGATTCCTCCGTCTATCATCCTGGGTTCGTCTTTTCTCGCTTCGACGTATTGCTCCCTTGACTCCCATATGATGAGGTCATCGGTACGCTCGAAACGGTCAATTACGAGAGTCTCTGAGCCCTCACCAGCGCTGAACAGGGTAATGTAGTTAAGTGTCATCGGTGCCATAAATCCTCGCTTTAGGAGTTGCGCGAACGGCTCCAGGGCCGCCTCTCTCCATAATGAATTCTATGTGGCTTACCTGCGTAGGCTCCAGTCCTGCGTCCAGTCGGGCGCTGCCTGCACCTGGTAGAGGTCGTTGCCGTGACTGACGACACACCCGTCCTCAAGAAGGTGCTGGAGGGCTAGGCGGATCAGGTCCGCAGTAAGGAGGGCCACCGGTCGAAATCCGCTCAACGTGCGTTCCACCTCAAGAGTCCCGTGACCCGTCTCATGGTCCACCATGTCGCAGATCTCAACCAGGACGGTAATCATCAGGGCATTCAGATCACAGCTGTCCCAGGGTCAGCTGTCATGCACGGAATTGACGTATTGCGTTCTTGCCACTTTGGCCGCCGCCTCGGGCTTATCGTCCCCAGCTTCTTGCAACCATGCCCGCGTAAGCCAATCACCCATATCAGTTGCCCCTCCCCCTGCGGTTTCCCTTCTCCTTATCGTGTTGTGGCGCTTTCAACGACACTGAATCGTCGGTAGTGTCGCACTTTGAAATTAGGGAATCTCAATTCAGTCATGCTCTCTAACCCAACGAATCAAAGAGGTCTTTGCGAAACTGGCGCCTTACTATCCCTTCGTTCCACTCTTCTGACGTCATGCTTGCGTATTTGGCAGATATGAACTCTATTTCCTTTACCAAGGTGGCATAGAGCCGCTCTGCTTCTGAAAATGCCCCTTACTCAGTCTCTGGAAGCCAATACTGAAGGTTATGAGTATGCAACTTCAGACCTGAAAGCACTTCATCTAGCTCCACCGAGTTTCGTACTCCGAGTTCAGCCAGAGCCGAAGATACAATGAACAAGAACGCTTTTTCTCCCAACTTATTGGGCCTATTCATCATCGGTCTATACCTCTCTACAATTCTACAGCATCGTGCAGGAGGGTTGCCTCATTGTGACGGGATTCCAATTTCAAAGTGAGACACTACCGAATCGTCTCCCGCAGCGCCGACAGGGAATGGCTCTGACCCACACAAACTAAAGCCGCCAGGATTGGCCACATCCACCGCAGCTGGGATCGCAGTAAAACTACCGGTCATGCCTAACCATGAATCACCTTTGAAATCAGTGCGGGCTGTCCGCCTGGGACGGCGGCCGTGGCCACGGTTAGGCCGCCTCTTCTGCAGTCCCTTCCTCCGAGAGATACAACAAATCGTCTAACTCCGACAAATCCCTCTCAGACGTTTGCTGCACTTGGCGGGAGTCAGTGAGCGCATGCGTCAGGAGTAATGCGCCAAAGGTGGCCAGGGCCGTTGCAGCGTCAATTAATTTCACTGCTCCTCGACACTGGGGGAGGAGTTCTTGCGCATACCTCCAGAAAGGCATGCGCGTCCTCTATCATGGATTTGATAGCTTCGTAGGTCTCGTCATCAAGTTGAGTACTCAAGGTCTGCCGGTTTGACCTGCCGGTGTGCTTGGTCAAATGAGGAGCAATTATTACCTTGTTTTCGACAACGAGACCGTTGTAGATGGTTGAATGAGCGATTGCGTCACGAATATCCACTAGTTCTTCTAGGTTGGCGATGCCGGGTTCTCGTAGTTGGTCCGGTATGATGTCGGAAGTTTCTCGGTCCAGGGCGGCTACCAGTCCTGAGAAGTTCTTGTCGCTGTTTTTCTCCACGAGGCTCATCTGTAGGGGTTCAAGTCTGGCCCACCACGCGTTAAACCACTCAGCGGAAAGTGTGCCTTCAGCCTGAGCGGCGGTGATATCGTCATACATCGGGACAATATCCGGATGCCGTGAGACGAGGTGGTAATTCAGACGCTTCTCAACATAGCGAAGTGACATAAATATTTCGCCAGGACGAGCAATTAGCTGTTGATATTCAGGGGTGTTTGTTGGAGGCGGCCGAACGATAAGGTTCATGGATTCCTGGGGCGACATATCAATGCGGTTGAAAATGTAACGGACGACGTCGACGGAAACGTCCTCTTCCGATTCATCTATGGAGAGGATGGGAGGGATCTTGTTGAGATAATCTACAAAGGTATGGTGTGATTCTCTCGACAACATGTAATTGGCCCACTCCGAAATAATCTTGGTAGATGCAACGAAGACAGGGGTTTCCAATTCTGGATCATCCTCCGCCGACCAGAACAGCGCAAACTCGACTCCCGGGGCCGGGAGGCCGAGGGCAGGCAAGTGAGTGTGCAACTGGGCCATAGTAGGCCGCACCGTTTTTCCTAAATCTATAAGGGGTTTGCTGACAAATTTGCCGGCATCTTCTAATATCAGATGATAGCTGCCAGTGCTTGTTGTTGAATTTTCCAATGCATTCACCTTTGGTGCCTAGTTAAGCCTTATTCGATTAGGGATACTCTGAACAAGGCCCATCATGGCCTGAATTGCGGCTGACCGATGGGCAAGGGGTGTAATTCACCGTCCCAGACTGGTCTGATTTCGTTCATTGCCCAGCATTTCGCCTCTTTTACGGGACAATTGGGAGCTTGTCAGGGGTTGATGGCCGATGAATATTGCCCCTGGGCCCACTACCCCCTCGGTTGACCCTCTGCAATCAACAGGTTGCCCAGCCCGAACAGCAGAGCCAACCGCTCCGTGTTCTTTGCCAGCCCCCGGTAGCGTACTTTCCAATACCCGAACTGGCGCTTCAGTCTCTGGAAGGGATGTTCCACTTTGGCTCGCACCGACGCCTTCGCCTTCTCCACCAGCGCTACAGCGCTATCCGGCTCCAGCTTCCGCCGTCTCCCAGGACGCATCGCCACCCGCCATTCCACCTCCAATTCCAGGTTCTCCTCCCTCCTGTGAACCCCCTGATACCCGGCGTCGCCCCACACCACCGTCTCTCCCCCGTGCAGCAGATGGCGCGTCTCGGTCACGTCATGGGCGTTGGCCGCCGTCGTGCTCATGCTGTGGACTATCCCCGTCTCCGAGTCCACTCCGATGTGAGCTTTCATCCCGAAGTGCCACTGGTTCCCCTTCCTGGTCTGGTGCATCTCCGGGTCCCGCTCCTGGTTCCGGTTCTTGGTGGAGGACGGCGCCTCAATGATGGTGGCGTCCACGATGGTTCCCTCCCTGAGCTTCAGTCCCTGGCTTTCCAGGTGGGCGTTGATCTCCTCCAGCAGACCCTGCCCCAGGTTGTGCTTCTCCAACAGGTGGCGGAAATTGAGGATGGTGGTCTCGTCGGGCAGGGGACCGGTGAGCTTCAGCCCTACGAACCGCCGCACCGGGTCGGACTCGTAGAGCAAGTCCTCCATGCCCGGGTCGCTGAGATTGTAGAACAGTTGCACGCAGTGTATGCGCAGCATGACCGGCAATGGATAGGGACGACGGCCCCGTCCGGCCTTGGGATAGAAAGGATGGATGCGGCCTTCCAGCTTCTGCCAGGGAATCAATCCGTCCATCCGCTCCAGGAACAGCTCCCGACGGGTCTTGCGCTTCTTCCCCTGATATTCCAGATCGGAAAAGAGCCTGCCCTCGTGAAGACGGGGGTGGGTTGCTCCATCCCAATTCACCTATCTACTGGTCTGGCTTGCCTTCTCCTACTATGCCATAATCTCCCTGACTTGTTCAGAGTTTCCCTAATACTTCCAGTCCGTCGGCGTTGCTCCTTTCGCCTGGCCGCGCAGGTATTGAACGAATCGGATTGGACGCCAGTGGTGTAGGAGCGCAGGCAAAAGGAGTTGGTAGACTCATTTCGCAGGCAATGGCGGTTGGCCTGACGCGCCCCGCATCTTATCCTTTCCTGACGCTGCACAGCAGCGTGGTCCATCTTGGCATTTTGCGCAAATCGCGGGGATTGTTTGAATGGTTTCCGAATCGCGCCCCCTGGCTATGCTGATTGACGGCGACAACGCCCAACCATCCTTAATAGAGAACATCCTGGCGGAGACTGCAAAGTACGGCGTGGTCACAACTCGCCGTGTCTATGGTGATTGGACGACTCCCCAGATGAATGGGTGGAAGGATTCGCTCCATTCTTACGCAGTCCAGCCCATGCAGCAGTTTGGCTATACCGTGGGGAAGAACGCCACGGACAGTGCCCTGATAATCGACGCCATGGACCTGCTGCACGGGGGAACCGTGGGAGGCTTCTGCATCGTTTCCAGCGATAGCGACTATACTCGGTTGGCCACCAGGATACGTGAGCAGGGACTGTTCGTAATGGGCATCGGGCGGTCTGACACACCCAAGTCTTTCGTCAACGCATGTGAGATATTCGTTTACACGGAAAATCTCTCTCCCCAGGCCGAGAAAGAGGTTCCCGTAGCCGATCTGGACGTTTCCGACTGGACCCAGACTACTACGCGTGCAATCGAGATGGCAGCCCAGGACGATGGGTGGGCGTTCCTCGGAGCCGTAGGAACATACCTGCGGCAATTGGACCCTGCCTTCGATGCCAGAAGCTATGGTTACAAGCAATTATCGCCGTTAATCAAGTCCCGAATGGATCTCTTTGAGACCAGGGAACCCAGGATGGGAAATGGGACTTCGCAGGTATACGTGAGAGTAAGGTGATGGTCTGCTCAGCCCCGGCCACTCCAGTGAAAGCAGGAGGCCAGAGAAAGCATCGTTGGTCAACGGTGAACTTACAGTTGGACATCCCACCGGAAAGTTCTCAATACGGTACACTTAGGCCCACCACCGGAACTGTTGTTCGTAGAATTGGCTTGAGCATCAGGGAGGTCGCTTAATTTTTCCGTGGTTCTGTCCAAACAGCGGGGCCCACTTCGGTATCTTGCGGCGGCACCCTTGCTCATAACCCATTTGCCCTTCGTTGAATGTCGGCGCATCTTTCCATCAAGTCGCCGAACCGTTCTTCATCGTCAAGGAGCATCCCATCGGCCAGCATCCTGTCGTAGTCGTTGGAAAGGACCTGGAGAACTGGGCCGCGCGGCACCAGTTGCAATTCGCCCGACACCGCCGCAATGTAGTTGACCCAATTCCCGTTCGCGTCTTTCTCTCGGAAGAACATCGACTTGTGGCGAGACACCGAAAGCGCCAAGGCATGGTCCTCCAGCGCCTTATCTGCATATCCCGTATCGTCCAACCTTACCAGGTCGTACCAATGCCGGGACAGCCGCTCTCCCCGGCTCCGCTGCTGTTGACAGAAGACGTGCACGGCGGTCGCCTTTTCCCAGAAAGTACGTTCAGCCAACATGACAGAGGGGCGGGCGGTAGGGAAAGCGACATCCGGTAAATAGCTGGCCGCGTCGCATCCGCATAAGCGTTCCTCCCGAGGTTCGCCAATCGAGCGTGCGCCAAACTCGACCATTACCTCGGGTCTCACAAAGCCATAATTGTCAAACAGAGGCTCGTAGGCAACGAAAATGTGGTCTCCTTCGGCCCGGAGTTCGGCGGATAGACCCGCCGCGGCCAGATTAACTTCTACGGAAGGCAAAGCTTGATTTACTACCCACCCAGGTAACCGTCTCCTGATTTCACGACTCCACCGGCGCTCCTGGCTGCGGGTCGCGGGAATGGCCTCGTCATCCCCGTCCGTCAGCAGGTCCGGCGCGATGGCGCGGATGTCATAGGTAATGTCGAGGTCCTCGGAAAACCGGCGAATAGCATGGTATGCCTTCGCCAGGGAGGTGCCTCCTTTGAAGGTCAGGTCTACTCCGAAGGACGTTTCGATGAGGGATGCCAGGGTCTGGACGACCCAGATGTCCTTTTCCAGTAAATGCGCCCGGCGCCCACTGAGAGCGGCTGCGACCTCCAGGGCGTCCCGCCGGTCATCCGGGGAGAGCGATTGAAACGAAACTTCAGCCACTGGCCACCCTTGCGCTTACCGGCTCGGCGATCCAGGCGGGCATCAATGCCCGGGACGCTGCCAGTTCACCCAGGTCTTCGGCGGATAGTTTTCGGCCAATCACGCTGAGACTCTCCTCAACCTCCTGAGGGCCCAGCCACGCCAGAGCGCGCAAGGCGTTACCGGCTGCTCGGTGCGGGGCTACAAGCTGCCACCTTGGGGCGTGGCGCAGGTGTACCGTGCCCTTGCCGAGTTTCAGTTTGCGGCTGGGGCCGGAAGTGAGGTAAACAGACCTGACCGGCACCTGAGTTGTGAGGCCGAGGGCGTTTGCCGCCGCTCCGCCGCAAGGTACAATCGTCTCCCCCCACAGTTCGGATAAAGACTCGATCACCTTATCAACTGACGGAGGGCGAGGGCCGAAGCGAGTTTCTACCGGACGCACGTAAACGCCCTGACAGACTCGGCTCAGGCGCCCGCTTCGGGCAAGACGCGACAAAGCTTGGTCCACTGCATCCCTGTTTCCCAGGTGTAGCAGGACATTTGGGCACAGCAACGACCCCTCCGGCGACTCAGCAGCGTACTCCATAATCAGGCGAGGCAGGCTTGGCATGGCGTATATCCGATGCTAGAATGTCAGAAATATATCATCAAGACTGACTATACGCAAGTAAGGACACTATTGGGAAATCGTTTCCCGGGGTTGATGGCGATAATTCCGACTCCGTGTTTTCTGTTAGCCTTACCACGTAGTCAGTGGTTTGTCGCAGGTGGATTAGCTTGAACGCCAATAGGTATGTTGACCGGATTGTACGCAAGTACGAAGTGAAGAAGGGGCCCGGAACGGCCGTGTACCAAGCAGGGGAGCGGCTCCGGGGCTTGATCCAGAGATGGTACGACACACGCCTGGTAAGAGTGCACAACTCCGGTTCTTTCGCCAAAGGCACATCAATCAAGGGCGGTACGGACCTTGACCTGTTCATATCCCTAAAACCCAGGTCGGGAAAGTCGTTGAAAAAGATGTTTGAGGGACTTCACCAGTACGCTCACTTGGAGGGGTTGAAGCCCCGCCGCCAAAATGTCTCGATTGGAGTGGAGGTGAACGGCGTAAAGGTGGACCTGGTGCCTGCTCGGAAGCATACCGGCAAGAGTGACCACAGCTTGTATCTCAGCAGACGGCAGGGATGGACCAGGACCAATGTGGATAAGCATATTACGCTTATCAGAAGGTCCGGGAAAAGCGCAACTATCCGCGCCGCCAAGATATGGCGGTCAAACCGTGGCCTGCATTTGCCTTCGTTCTATTTAGAGCTTGTGGTGATGCAGGCGCTTCGAGGGCGTGAACCTCAAGGCACTGCGGACGAGTTGAAGCGGGTGCTGGAGTTCCTGGCGGCCGACTTTCCCCGCGCCGAGTTTGTTGACCCGGCCAACAGCGCAAATATCATCTCTTCGGACCTGTCCCCAGACGAAAAACAGGAAATTGTCAGACAAGCCACGGCTTCACTCGGGAGGGTCCGGAATAGCCAGTGGGAGAGAGTGGTGTGGTGAATTCATGAATAGGCCAGAAGGTGGCAACCAAATAGACCTGAACAGCCTGTTTCAGAGCACCCAGCAGCGGATGATTGCGGAGTTGACGGGGATAAGAGGAGCTGTGGATCACGTGGGAACCTTGGGTGATGAGACGGAATTGGCCTGGCTGGATTTTCTAGCCAGGGTTCTTCCCAACCGATACCGGGTGGCCAACGGATTCGTAGTAGATGCGGACGGGTGGAGGAGCGACCAGACGGATGTCATCGTGTTCGACAGGCAATACTCCCCGCCCCTTTTCATGGCGGGAAACGTCCAGTACATACCAGCGGAGGCCGTGTACGCGGTATTTGAGGTGAAGCAACGGATCGACAACAGAAACCTGCGGCTTGCCTGCGAAAAGGCCGCCTCCGTGAGGTTATTGAGGCGGACCAGCGCGATAATACCTTCAGCGGATGGCACGCTAGACCCAAAGCCACCCCACAGAATCATCAGCGGAATCTTGGCGCTGTCGAACTCATACTCCAGTAACTTTGTAGAGGCGCTGAGGGGAATGATGGGGCAGGTTCTTGAAGACCGACAGCTTGACCTGGGATGCGCGCTTAAAGATGGTTCGTTCCTGGTCAAGTACAGGGCAGGGGAGGTCGAGAGCGTTGAATCTAGCCCCGCTTCGGCGTCTCTGGTCAGCTTTCTGTTCCGGTTGCTGGCGGGCCTGCAGGCTATCGGCACTGTACCTGCCATAGACTATTCGGCCTATGCTAGAGCGCTAGATATAAACACTGGCGAATGACTCAGTGGCAATTATCTTGAGGTCCCTGTGTGTGTTCAGTTGAAGCTACCAAGTGCTGTTTGGTGCGAAACCGACCAATTGGAGGCAACCCATTCGAAACATAGCTCAAGAAGGACCCCCGACCTTGGACTCTGGCCATATAGGCAATGGCCACGATGCTTCGAGTGACCTGCATCTGTACGATACCATTCACAATCACCTCGTAGGCCTGGGATTCTCCAAGAACGGCAAGGGATACTACGTCGAAGGCGGTCTTACCAAGCAAAAGATCAGGGACCTACACTCGGCGCAGCGGAACGATATCCTTAAGCAACGACAATCTTTTGTCTCATCCCAAGGCCCGGCGCTGATCAAGCATTTCGCGACTGGTCGAGATGTAAATCCCGATGCCATCGACCCAGAGATAGTTGAGGTCAAGTCGGAGTCGTTGGACTCCCGGCTGTTTCGATTCGCTAGTCTATTGTGGTCCGTTCCAGTGTCCCAAGGGTTTGGTCGGCGCCTCAGGTTCTTAGTTCGAGATCGACAGAACGGGAAGTTGATTGGTATCTTTGCCCTGGGAGATCCCGTATTCAACCTCTCCGCCCGGGACAACTGGATTGGCTGGAATCACGAGGACCGCTGCGACCGGCTTGTCCACGTCATGGATGCCTATGTGGTGGGCGCCGTACCTCCTTATTCCCAGTTGATAGGCGGCAAACTCGTTGCGTCCCTGATGACGAGTCAAGAGGTAAAGAGAGCCTACGAAAGGAAATACCTGGGGAGTGAATCCGTCATTCGCAAGAAGAAGCACCGTGCACGCCTGGTATTACTAACAACGACTTCCGCCTTGGGTAGGTCATCGATCTACAACCGCCTGTCGCTACCGAACGGCCCACACTTTCAGCGAATAGGTACGACTAGAGGATTTGGCCATTTTCACTTGTCCGGGGAGATTTTCGAAGCATTGAGAGGGCACTTGGAGGCAACCGGCCATCCGTACGCTTCGGGGCACCGATTTGGAATGGGTCCCAATTGGAAACTGCGTGTTGCAAGGGCCGCTCTTGAAGATATAGGAGTTGATGGCAACTCGATTCTAAAGCACGGAATTGAACGGGAAGTCTACGCCATCCCATTAGCCAAGAATTGGCAGAAGATTCTGTTGGGAAGTAACAAAAACGTCCGCTCCCTCACCTCCCCCGCTTCGGAGATAGCCGATTTCTGCATAAGCAGGTGGATGGTGCCTAGGGCAGGGCGCGACGATCGATACAGGAATTTCGATCCTGAAAGTATGATCCAATCCCTATTGGATTAAGGGCCTGGTGTGCCATGGTGATAGGAAGAAACTTGCGGGAATGGCAAGCGCGTTTGGCAGCGCACTTCACGGAGTTAAGAGAGAGCCGGGTGATGGCCGGCCTGGGCCAGCCCGTGTTCGGTCTTGAACATGGGCTCGACCCTTCGGAAATTCAAGACCTTGAGAGAACAGTGCATGCCGAAATCCGTTATCGTCGGCCATCCCGGTCTCATTCGTTGGTCTGGGTCGTGTATTCGTCCGAACTGGGTTATCGTTACTCAGGGGATGAATACTGGCAAACTTTTGAGCAGGAGACGCCAGGCTGGGTCCAGAACGGCGACCGGTACGCTCTTCGGAACTTCTTTCGACTTTTCCAAAGAGATTACGGCGGTGCGGAGCCGTCAGGCGCGTGGGCAGCGCACTTTTCAATAATCTGCTGGCCGATAACCCATGCGATCCTCCCAAGGGACTTGCAACTGCAATTAGCTCGCACCCTCTATGAATTGAGATACCGGTTCTCCAGAGACATTCTTGAATCTACAGAAGCTCTTGGGGAACTAATAGCGGCGAAAAGTTGGGACGCTACGTCCCGATTTCAAAACTTCGTCCAGGAAAAGGATCTTGTCGGCCAAATCGCCGCCGCACTTCTTTTGCAGGATGAACTTGGGACCAGCAATCTGATACACCCTAAAACTCTTGAGCGTATAAGCGAGGATGTGGACCGGCAGCGGCAGGCGCGGGAATGGTTGCGGAGCGCGCGCCAGTCCGCGGGCGAACGAGTGAGAACCCGTAGCATAGGTCTCCCGAGCCGGAACGCACCTGTGGACATTTCCAGTCCGTTGGACCGAGCCCGAGCCGAGGTGACAGATCTTGGAATAGAGCCCCGGCTCATTCTTCGGCCCAAGGATTCTTTTGAAGACACCTGGGATGTATCGTTGGAGATTCCTGACTTATCCCATCTGCCTTTGCGGTTTCCTCAAACTGCGGAGGCACTATCGGCATCACGTTGCATTGTTGCGGGATCCTCTGGACGCCCACTCGCGCGAGGACGATTGCTGCATGGGTCGCCGCAGCGGGTCACGCTTCATCATTGGCCAAGGTGGGACGAGGTATTGCTGCAGTTTGAACGGAGTGATCCGCATCTGGAATTCCTGCTCCGTACCGAATGCCTTCTCCGCCCAGGACCGAAACGCTTGTTTAGAATCGCCTCCGATGGATTGGCATACGAATGCCGGAGCCTCCGTGTGCGACCTGGCGAGAAATACATCCTGGTTGGCACAACGGGCCCGATGCCGTCAGACCAACATGTCACCGCGCTTGAGCTAAATTGTGAAGGCGTATACGGCTTGATGCTGCATTTACCGGAATCTCTCACTTTGGATTGGGAAGAAACGATTCGCCAACTCGGGCTCGAACAGTCGAGGACCGTTGAAGTGTGGCCGGCCGGGTTAGCCCCTGTGGCATGGGATGGGGACGGATACGGGGAATGGCTCGAAACGGAGACCCCCTGTCTGGGAATTCTCTCAGACCATCCCTTGGCCTCTCTTAACGTGTCGATCGACACGGACTCAAACGGCGTTTTCGAGTTGGCGTCTGTGGATTCTGGGGAACCGGTGTTTCTTGAACTACCTCAAATGCCTGTGGGCGAACATAGGATGCATATTTCCGCCCAAAATAAGGCGGGAGGGAACTTGGGAAGACTTGGAGAGATGGACGTTGTCATCCGCATCCTCGAAGAGCATCCGCAATCACAGGTAATCAGCCCCATCGGTCCACTTTCTCTGCAGATGGAGCCGCCATCACCCACCCTTGAGCAGCTATGGGAAGGACAGGTTGACCTATCACTTCAGGGTCCTGACGGTCACAGATCGGAGATTAACGTCGCGTTCTCCGGAGCAAATGATGAGACCCCAGCATTTAGTCAGCCCCTCCCTCCTATTCCTCTGCCATTCCAGTCGGATGACTGGAGGCACCATTTTAATGCGCACTTCCAATCCGGTACTGAGGCCCAGGACGCTTACGACTTAGCTAGGGTTTGCACAATCGATTTCGCCGCAGGCGACCTGGGAGAGTTCAGGCTCAGTTTTGAAAGGGCATTCACACCTTTAAGATGGGCAGTGAGGCGCCGCCGAAATGGCTATTTCGTGCAATTGATCGACGACAGAGGGGATCCTGAACCACCTGGTATCACCCGCTGGTCCTTTGAGAAGCCGTGCGTTGAAGAGCCACTTGCCTGGGACTCCGATTTTCAAGGACAGGAATCCGGCGGATTATTGGTTGCCGGGGCCGATAGGTTAATCTCGGCAATCATCGTACCGCCGGCGTCGAACAGAATCAGACTGGAAGACCTGCGCCTTGAACCAAGCATAGAGCGATATGAGCGCTCAATGGATTCTGCAGTGGGGTTGGTCGGCATTCTGGAACTTTGGGGCAAGGCCAGGCTGACGGGAGACTTGCTATCGGCGATACGACAGAGAAGTGTGTTGCGAGGACTGCTTGACGAACTATTTCGCGTGCTTTGCGGGGAACGGTGGGCTAGAGTTGAACGCCAAACCGTGCCCAAGGGGACCCCTGATGCCCTTCGAGCATTGTCCGATGCCGTATCGCAGCGCCGGGAGGAGATAGGTTTAGGAACCTCGCTCTTTCAAAACGCAGAACAATTCGCCACGTCCACCTGCGAAGAGCGTGTCGGAGTACTGTCTTCGCTAGTCGCCCAATACCGCATCTTGAGTCCATATTCCAACCGTATGATTACCCCTACTGCCGGAGGGTTTTCCAAGCACCCTGATGATCCTGAATGGCTCGCGGAGTTCGCGTTGAGACTTTCAACTGACCCAGGAAACGTGAAAGATTGGGCGGGCGAAAACCTGGTGCCAGGGCTGACCCGCCTTTACGAAACGCCAACCATTGCAAAGGCCGCCCGGTACCTGGTACTGGTTACTGATTGCTACGTTCAAGTTGATGGTAAACTCGGAGGTCAGGGGCCCTATGATGGCTGGAGATGGGAATGAGACAGTTGACGAGGACGGAAGTCCACTTGCGTGGGATCGCGCAGTTGCGACTTGACCCAAACACCCTGGACCTTACCTCGGTCGAAGCGATAGCCGCGGCCCTTCGGCGATCCGCTCGTTTCTTGTGCCCATGCGCATCGGCGACCCTGGTGCGCGCGGTCGTTGAGCCAATGAAGGGATTGGTAGAGGAGATTGACGCATTCAGGGAGTCGGTTTGGGACACTCTTGAGGCCATGATCGCCCACGGCGACTTCCTCGAACACTGTGACATCGAAGGGTCGTCAAATGCCACACTGGTCTACGGAGCCCCTCTTGGTTTTGTTGCGCGAAACAGCGGCGCAGTAATCCTCTTGGGAGTCTCATCGAATCAGTTGTCTTCGCTCCCCAGTGATCTCGCTGACCGGGTCGAGTATGTGAAACACTTGCGGCGCCTCAAGCCATTACCGAATGAGGATTTGAGCGTGGTTCTTCCTCAACTGGGTCTGAGAGCGGTCAGCTACCTTGGCTGGCTGCAATCGCCTGGAGATGAGGCTCCGGACCAGCATATTTCAAGATTGAACCGACTCCTCGATGCCGGGCCGGCTTCGGGGGCGGTGCCAGGTTTGTCTATATTAGACCCAGAACAATCTGTCCGTTATTACCGGGGAAGATGGAGAGAAGTCCGCGCCGACTCAGGAAGATTCGTGGCCAGACGTGATCAGGCCTACGGATCTAACCTTTGGTGTTACGTCGAATTGATCAGCGGCGAACCCCAGAAGTTACTCGATTTTCCATTGGCGAGCAGCCGATGGCGTGGGTGCGACGAGGCCTGGCGCCTCCAAATGGCTATCGACGCTCAACGCGGGAACCCTCAACGGTTCAGGTTGCTACCTGGTACGGAAGCCGGTACAGTGATTCAGTTTTTCTCGCCTGTCCCGGCGTGGGCACAGCGTCGTTGGGACGCCGTGGGAGAACCGACCACAAACCAAGGATGTCTTTTTGCCTACCGGTTAGCTGAGAGTGAAGTGGCCGAAGAGTTGCGTTTCGCTCGGGGAACGCTTTGGCTTGAAGAGCTTGAGTAGCAGTGTGAACATGGTGGAGTCGAGAACTTTATGGCATTAACAATTGGAGAAACCGTCCAAGAGCTGCAAGGCTCTCTCCGTGATTACATAGAGGCCACTTACCATGTAAGCGACCCCACGCTGGTCGCGCAGCGGCAGCATATCCTACAGGCGCCCGGTGTGATTCACCAGCGCCCGTACCTGGAAAGCACTCCGCGTTATCGGCCCGGGCCCCCTTTCAAGAACCTGGGTCTCGATGCCGCCGCTCTGGAAGTTTTCTCGGGCGTCTCAAGGGTTGAGGAAGGCGAGAGCTTGCTCATTCATGACCCCCCCTATCAGCATCAAGCCGAAGCCACCAAGCTTTCCCTGGTTGAAGGTCGGAGCCTCGTCGTTATGACGGGGACAGGCTCAGGAAAGACCGAGTGTTTCCTTTTGCCGATACTTGGCAAGCTCGCCGTCGAAGCTGAAAGGAAGAAGAAGGCGTTCGGGGAAACCGCCGCCGTGCGAGCGATGGTTCTTTACCCCATGAACGCCCTGGTAAACGACCAACTTGGAAGGCTCCGACTGCTGTTCGCAGACCCGAGGATTAGTGAAAAATTCATGGGATGGTCCGGGCGGCCTGCCCGGTTTGCCCGTTACACGAGCCGAACCTTATATCCAGGAGTTCGAGACCAGAGGAAGGACCAATCAAAACTGTCCCCAATCAGAGATTATTACGTGAGCAATCTGGAACTGGCACAGGACCCCAGTTCTCCCGGCCACGCAGAAGCAAAGACGCTCGTTGGCGAGTTAAAGAGGCGGGGCAAGTGGCCCGCCAAGCCAGACCTAATTGGCTGGTACGGCAAGAGCGGGACGAGATGGCGAGACCGAACGACTGGAGAATTCACGAGATGCGTGACTCTTCCAGAGGACCCCGAACTGATCACTCGGCATGAAGTACAGGAGGCCCCCCCTGACATCTTGGTGACCAACTACTCAATGCTTGAGTACATGTTGATGCGACCGCTGGAAAGGCCGATCTTTGACAAAACCAGGGAATGGCTACAAGCGAATCCGGAGGAACGATTTCTGCTAGTTATCGATGAAGCCCATCTCTATCGGGGAGCGGCAGGGGCCGAAGTGGCTATGCTCATCCGGCGCCTTCGCACTCGCCTGGGAATCCCCCCCGAGCGGCTCCAGGTGATTTGCACGAGCGCCAGTATGAAGGACCCGGCATACGCTGTGGAGTTCGCGGCCCAACTTACAGGGAAAGATCCCGCTGACTTCAGCCAAGTTCAGGGGGATTTGTTACTTCGTTCAGGGGCAGGCAAAGGAACTGCTGAAGATGCGCTTTCTCTTGACGCCATCGATCTTGACTCCTTTTACGAGTCCGAAGCGGACGATGCCAGGCTGGCGCATGTCGAAGAATTCCTGCAATATCGTGGGGTTGTTCCCCCTTGGAATCTGAATCGGTCCCTCCATGAAGCATTGGAATCGTTCCCACCCATGGTGAATCTCATCAACATGACCATGGAAGAGGCGCGGCCGGTCGCCGATTTGGGCGACGAGTTATTCGAAGGGGTACCGTCGGATGTTGCCGCCCGCGCTACCACAACGTTGATTGCCCTTGGCAGCACTGCGAGGCTTGACTCAACTCAACCAGGTCTGATGCCCTGTAGGGTCCACTCCTTCTACAGGGGGCTTCCGGGCCTGTGGGTATGCATGGACTCTCAATGTACGGAGTTGTCTCCAGAGCAACGGGGAGGACCTTCCGGCAAGCTGTTCGGGCAACCCCGGGACCTATGTGAGTGCGGAGCGAGGGTGCTGGAACTCTACACTTGCCGGAATTGTGGCACAGCCTACGCAAGAGCCTACACTAACGACGTTGAGGAACCTGACTTCCTTTGGGCGGAGCCCGGTGGTGCCCTAAGGACACTGGCTGGACTGTTTGAGGAACTGGAGCCAGTAGATTTACTTCTCGAAGAGCCGGTCTTCACTGACAGAGTCGAGCCTGCCGAGTACGACTTAATCACCGGTCGGCTGAACCCGTTCGTGCTGGGTGACCGAGTTCGTCAAGTATATCTTCGGGCTAACCGTGCGAATCTTGCCGATGCTGACGGAGAGCCCAACGCCGCGAGTGGAGGAGAATTCAGACCCTGTGCTGTATGCGGTGAAAGCGCCGCCTACGGGCGGTCGTCGGTCCAGGACCATCAGACCAAGGGGGACCAGCCTTTTCAAGCATTGATCACGAAGCAGATTCAGGTGCAACCCCCTGGCCAAGTACCCACGACGAGACTGGCTCCCTTGAGGGGGAGAAAGGTCCTTATATTCTCGGATTCAAGGCAGATGGCGGCTAGGCTTGCCCCCAACATACAGACGTACTCCACTCAAGATGCCCTCAGGCCCTTGGTGGTTTCAGGTTATTCGCGCTTGGTGGCAGTCCCGGCTATAGCCAGTCTCCTATCGCTTGAGGACCTTTATCTGGGGGTATTGATCGCCGCCAAGATATTGGGTGTCAGGCTTCGCCCCGAGTTGAGAGCGGGAGAAACTTTCCAGGATGAAAACCTTATAGAGCAAGCAGTAAACAGCGGAGAAATTGAGAGCGACACAACTCTGTTGCAACTTCTTGTGAGCCTTAGTAGGTCCGCTCCTCCGGAGTCCTTGCTTCGAGCCATCATGAAAACTTTGGGCGACCGCTACTATGGCTTGGAAGCCCTCGCCTTGGCTTCGTTTATTGAGCGCTCTGACCATACTTCAAAGATCAAGTCTCTACCGGACATACCGGATTATGCGCAGTCAGATCACGAAAAAGTTGCGCTTGTGCGGGCGTGGTTTCGGTGTTGGGCCCGTCCTGGAATTTGGCTGAGCCGTATGCCGGCAGCATGGCAGAACAGGGAGGTTCGCTCTCATTCGGGAAAGTTCCGGGATATGGGCAGGCTCCTCAGGGATAGAAACTCGGTGGCTCTGTTCGAAAAAGAATGGCTCCCAAGATTGTTGGAGACCTTTGCCGAGCCAGTACCAGGAGGAAGGTTCAGGCTAATCGGTAGAGAGTTGTCGCTGGAGATTGGCGGGACCTGGGCGTACTGCCAGTCGTGCCGCACCGCCCAGCGGCCCTTTCCTGGGAGACAGACCTGTGTACATTGTGGAGATGAAGCCGCAGAGCCCATTGACCCTGACACTGACCAGGTGTTTGTCGCCCGAAAGGGTTATTACCGTGCAAGTACATTAGAGGCGCTACAGGAGCCGCCTTCATCTCCCATGGCTCTGATCGCAGCGGAGCATACGGCACAGATTAATGCCGCTCAGGAGAACGAGATATTCTCAAAGGCCGAGGAATATGAGCTCCTATTCCAAGACGTTGACCTGGGGCCAGGAGATTCCGGTCGCGAAAGGCCTGCGATCGATGTCCTATCGTGCACCACCACCATGGAAGTCGGCATTGATATTGGTAGCCTTTCGGGAGTTGCGCTTCGAAACATGCCCCCGGCTAGAGCCAATTACCAACAACGCGCTGGCCGAGCTGGTCGGCGGGGGACCGCCGTTGCGACGGTAACTGCCTTCGGCAGCGCAGATAGTCATGACGAGCATTATTTTGAACATCCCGACCTGATGATTCGAGGGGCAGTAGACGACCCGACGTTGACACTCAATAACCCGGTAATTGCTCGCCGGCACGTGACGGCTTACTTGCTTCAGCGGTATCACCAGGAGAGACTGCCCGACATCAACCCGGCGGATCAGCCACACCTGTTTGCGGTGCTCGGGACAGTCGTGGATTTCAAGAATCCCGATAAGGCACTGAACCGCATCGATTTTGAGCAGTGGTTGCGTTCCAATGAGTCAGCTTTAAGAGAAGACGTGGGAGAGTGGCTACCGGGAGAAATCGGTGAGGAAGAAATCCGGAATCTTCTGGGTGGGCTCGTTGATGAAACCCTGAGCACCTTGGACGAGGCCGTCGGTTACCTCTCGGATGATCCGGCTGGGGACGCTGAAACTGGCGGTGAGGGGGATGTGGATAGCGCGGAAACCCAAGCAGAGGAAGGGGACGAAGCACCCGGGAGGGATCCTGCCACCGAAAATCTGCTTGACCGCCTACTTTATAAGGCTGTGCTTCCACGGTATGCGTTTCCAACTGACGTTGCCGCATTCCATGTCTTTGATCAAGGCCGTTCAACCCGGTTTCGACATGCTTTTCATTTCACTCCATCCCAGGGCCTTCCTGCTGCCCTCTCGCAATACGCACCGGGTAAAGAGGTCTGGATTGACAACAGGCTTTGGACTTCGGGGGCTATCTACTCTCCCATCCAGAGCGATAGGTACAATGCCTGGCAGGGGCGGCGACTTTATTACGAGTGCAAGGATTGCCGATTCGCGTCGACCTCTACGATAGAGGCCGGTGAACTAGGAGAAACCAAAGATTGCGAGGGCTGCGGAGGCAAGGGAACTTTCGGGCCGGCGAGATACTGGTTCCGTCCTCCGGGGTTTGCACATCCAGTTGACAAGGATGAGGGGACTTCGCCGGACGACCAGCCCGCCCGCAGCTATGCTACGCGCGCCAAGTTAACGATGCCCACTCCTGCCGATCCCGATGGCTGGAAGGAACTTAACCACCGCCTCCGAGTGTTCAACACCCGGCCCCACCTGCTCGTAACGAACCGCGGGCCGGGGGACGAAGGTTACAACTACTGCACCAGATGTGGGTTGATTGAACCTACTGCATCGTCGACGAGCGAGGTTGGAGGAGCCCATAGGAAACCGTACCCGGACTCCCAAGAGCCGAATTGTGCCGGAAGGGGCATGACCACTAAGTTGACCCTCGGTACGGATTTCATCACCGATGTCCTCCTTGTTTCGCTCCGGGTCGACCCACCCCTTACTTTGCTTCCTGGATTGTTGGCCACAGACATTGCCCTACGAACCCTGAGCGACGCTCTTACAATAGCCGCTTGCAGAGTTCTGGAACTCGATGCCAATGAGTTGCAGGCCGAATACCGACCCGCCCTGACACAATCCGGACGCGAAGGGCGTGAGGCCGAAATCTACCTTTACGATACATTGCCCGGTGGCGCCGGATTTGCTGAAAGGGTAGGTAAACTGGGTTTGGTCGTCTTCGAAGAGGCTCTTCGGATTCTGGAAGGTTGCCCCGAGGGTTGCGACAGGTCCTGCTATCGCTGTCTGAGAAGCTATAAGAACAAGTTCGAGCACGACTTGTTGGACCGTCATCTGGGATCTGGTCTCTTGAGGTACCTCCTTTATGGGGAATACCCAACAGCGAACCTTGCGCGTCTTGAAGGGTCTACTTCTCTCCTTTTCGAAGACCTGAGCCGGCAAGGCTCCAGCGGTTTGACCGTCACATTAAACCACCCCGTTATTCTTGACGACGGTAGCACTGCTGTGGCTCCGATTTACCTGGAAAAGCCTGACGGCAACCGTTTCATAGTTGGGCTCAGTGCCCCACTTACTCCTAACGTCCCATCTGACGTTACGTTAGCAGCGGTGATGGAGTCGAGCCGCTCAATTCCGGTGTTGCTGTACGACGAAATCTTGGTACGGCGGAACCTGCCGTCCGCGACAAATCTCGTTCTTGAGGACATATGGAAGTAGTCATGACTCGTTGAAAGAAGATGCATTAGTGTTATGCAAGGGTCAGTGGTTCTTCGGCCTACTAAATTGGCATCCTTACAATTGGGCCTCCCAGCGAAAAGTTCGCAATACGGTACACTTAGGCCCGCCAGTTTTAACGGGCCTAAGCCGAGCGGAGAGACTCGGGATCGACCGCAGCGAGTTGTAGTTGGTGTGCACCGAGACCCTCAAAGAGTTGCCCGCGACAAGTGAAAACCAGGATCTGTACACGCTGTGCGGCGTGCGTGAGGATGTCGAACATCAGCCGCATCCGCTGGTCGTCGGAGAACACGAGCGCATCGTCCAGGACCACAGCGGCGGGCGCGCCTTGGTCAATCAGCATCTCAGCGAAGGCCAGACGAACAAGGACGGCAATCTGTTCTTGGGTACCCATGCTGAGGTGATCGAACCTTTCCTCGTATCCCGCCACGCGGGACACGCCGGTGATGTACAGATCCTCGTTTATGCCGATTTCGGCGTTGGGAAAGAGCATTTGGAGGTATGGATGGACGCGATTTACGACTGGGGCGAGGTATCGTTCTCTGGCTTCGCTCTCGGCTGTCCGAAGCGTTTCGGCGAGGAGGTCGAGGATCTCGATTTCGCGTTTGAAATGTTCGCGGAGGCGGGTGGCCAGCTCGAGTTCATGCTGCGTGTGTTCGATGGCTTCGTCGATGCCGGCGCCATCGTGAGCTTCTATGCGCTCACGCAGCCGGACGCTCTCAATTTGCAGTTCAACTCGGTCTCTTTCCCGTTGTTCAGTCGCCGCTTGGAGTCGTGAGATCCGAGCTTCCAGCTGCGTCTTGTCACTGGCCGGTCGTTCCGCCTCCAGCGATGAGACGGTTTGTTTCTGTTCCGTCACGGCCTGCGCTGCTGCTTCGCACGCCTCTGCGAGTAGCTGATCGGGTACGCCTTCAGCGTCGATCTGAAGCTGTTCATCCCGCTTTTCGACCAACTCGGCTCGACTATCCACAGTGTTCTGCAGTGTGCCCACCTCGACCATGAGCTCTGAGACGGTACGTACCCTCTCATCCACAGCCTCACGAGCGACCCGCTCCGCGTCTCTTGCCTTCTGTAGTTCTGACTGAGCGGATTCCAGGGCGGCCTCTACTTCCTCCTTTTGCGGCGTATCCTCGTCCGCCGGCAATCCCTCCAGTGTTCGGCGAAGAGCGTCTATTCGTGGTTGAAGTGTCGCTATCCCGTCGTGCGGCGCGATTCGGTCCAGTTCTTGCTGGGTCGCGTCGGCGCTTACTTCGAGATCGCGCCGTTGGTCACGTAGAATCTGTGCTTCGGCAAGTGTTTTCGCCCCGACTTCGCTGAGTGCGGCGTCCAGCCCTGCTTTGGCTTCTCGTTCCGCCCGCAAGAGTTGGTCACGGTCCGCGATGGCAGGCTCAATGAGGATCCTTCCCCGCTCTGGGATTGTAATGCTGACCGGCTCCACTGCCTCGACCGTCCTGGGCGGGTCTGTCAACGGAACGCCGTCGGCCTCAATGCCGGTAAGACGATCGCTCGGGATATCAAAGGTGACACGGGTTGCCGCTACTCTGACCCGTGCATTTGCCTGTTCGGCTGCATCGGTGGCTTGTCGGATCCGTTGTAGAGATTCGTCCGTGACCTTAATCTGCTCGGCTTGCCGCCGGGCATCAGTGAATCGTTCCTGCGCAGCGTCAACAGCACTCTGTTGGCGGAGCAGGTCGTTCAACTCTGCGGAGCGAGTGATGCGGTCCAGGATACGGCGCCATCTTGCCTCTGACTGTGTCGCCGCTTCAACGGCTGCTTCTGAGTTCGTCGCAGCCTGCCGGAGTTCGTCAAGTGCGGCCGACGATTCTTGTTGATGCTGTTGCAGTTTTTCCAACTGCTCGGTGTCCTGCCTGAGCCTTTCCTGATCCGTCTTGAGCTCTGCTCGCCGGGATGCGCGTTCGGCTTGGGCACGCTCGGCTTGCTCGAATTGCCGCTGCCGGTTCTGGAGTTCGCTCTGAGCGGCTTCGAGTTGCAGGTCGTGCCGCATCACCTCACCGAGTTGCTCCTGTGCCTCTTTAAGTTCTTCCTGATCGATGCGACCCTGAGTGCCGTCCTCCAGCCGCGCAAGCCGTGCTGTCGTCGTGGCCAGTTGCTCGAGTGTTTCCGACATCTGCAACTTTTGCTGCTGTTGGCCGCTGACACGTTGTTCGAGCTCGCTGACGTTATCAATGGCGTCCTTGTATGCGCCGCGCGGTTGATGCCGGGCCGGAGTCACAAGTTCGCCCTGCTCCCGTTGTATGACCTGTGGCAACTCTCTACCACGGCGGCCTCCGAGGACGGTCTCTACCTCGGACTCCAACCCTGCGGTGAGACTCGCCAGTGCTGAAGCGGGCAGGTCCGGTCTACCGAATGACTGTCCCTGCAGCACCCACAGGACACCCCACATCCCAAGCGATTCCGAGGTTGCGCCCCGATTGCCTGCCTCGGCGAAACCCAGAAGGTTGCGCAACTCGTTTTCGGCTGCGTCCGCCTCCAGCAGCGTTCCATCTGGACACTGCAGCCGCGCAAAGGGACTCTTGACGAAGCGCTTGGTCAGCGTGTACTCAGCGCTGCTGACTTCAAAGACCAGTTCAACGACCGGCGCCGCTCCGCTTCGATCGTTTTGCAGTGCCACGATTGGCTGCGCCCTGGAGCCATGGCGCTCAAACAGCACTGCTCGAAGCGCCTCCAAAAGGGTCGATTTACCGAGCTCGTTCGGCCCAACGACCAGATTGAGACCATCGCCGAGTTCGCCCAACTGTGTTGGCACGGTAAAGCGCTTGAGCTGGTTGACTGAGAGCTTGCGCAGCTTCATCGTTGCCCCGATTCAAGTTTCTTGTGTTCGATGTAGAGTCGGTGAAGAGCGGCGCTAGCGAGTTCGGCATCAGTCCCCCCTGCCTCGGCCATCCCCCGAAGCCTGTCAGCAGCGACGCGCACAATTCCACCTGGATCAATACTGTCAAGGTCGTCGTCGGTGGGTTCCGGAAACAGTTGCCCACGGTCGATCCGAAGATAAAAGAGCGCTGCGGCCGCCCCCTCGACAATCCTTTCCTCGAAGTGCATCAGGTCAGCCAGTGAGAGGGCTCCTGAGAGTTTCAGGTCGACCAGAGTGTGGTTGAGGTCGCCGTCCAGGTTCCGCAGTTTGCGTTCGAGTAGATCCACGTCTTCGAGGCTCTCCACGCGCTCATCGAGCGATACCCAGCGGTACTGACCAGTAGAGAGCGGAGTGACCTGTGGCAACTCATTCGGACCGTCGATTTCTACCAGCAGGGCCGTGCCGCTGCCGCGCGTCTGAAACGAGTCCGTCTCGTGCGTGCCACTGTACCAGCAGCGCTCGTTTACCTGAAACTCTCCGTGCCAATCGCCTAGCGCCAGGTAGTCAAGGCGAGCGAGCTGCGGTCGCACGGGGTCTATCGGGTTGGCTCTCTGTTCTTCATTTGTATCGAAGCCATACACGGCGCCATGAGCCAGGCCGATACGGATCAAATGGGCGTCGCTGGCCTGATCGTCCATCCAGGCGGTCGGGTCACTAAGAGTACGACGATGTTGGAGTGGAGCCGGAAGCAGGACGGCGGTATCCTGCTCGATGACGGTGGCGGCAGACTCAGTATGCAATTGGATGTTGTCGGGCAGGCCACGCCTTCTGAGCTGGTCCCAAAGTCCATTGGGCTGGTACGGATCATGGTTACCCGGCAACAGATGCCAGTGCACCGAGGCGTAAGCACGCATTCGCTCAACGACCTGGTTGCGCGTGTGAGGAGAGGGGGCTGCGTGGTCGTAAACATCGCCCGCAACCAATACATGGCTCACGTTGTGCTCGCCGGCGAGTTCGCCGATGCACGTGATCGCCTCCAGTCGTGCCAACTGGAGGCCACCCATCTCCACCCCATCAACGAAGCGGAAAACTTTGCCGACTTGCCAGTCGGCCGAATGAATGAAACGGAATGCCATTGGTTAGACAGTTTCCCCAAGTACGCCGCGACCGGCGCGCATTCTATGGAGTCTGCGTCGCCAATGCAAGATACACTCGAACCCTACCTTTGGAATGGATTATACCTCACTAGAGGCGGCCTCTCCAAACCAGTTCTTGATTTCGCTTATCCTGGCGAGCCTTTTTCTTACCTCGGGCAGTACAATAGAATCAGAAACGGCGCCAGATCGATTACTGGCCTGGCAGACCCAGGAGCACACGCATCGCCAGGGGGCACTATAGTTAGCTTGCATGCTTCACCATTACCCTTGCTGACGGAAGAAATCGCTATCACCTCGATTCGCGAATTTTTTGCAGACAAGCCGTTTGTGTTCTTCGGTACTGGCATGTCCTGTGCGCTCGATACTCGGTTCGGGATGCCATCACTAAAGGACGAACTATCAGTAAACGTCGTACCAGATCCCGAAGATTCTGAGCAAGTTCGGCAGTGGAACATGGTCATGGAATCATTGCAGAATGGCAATGACTTGGAAACTGCGCTCAACAATGTCGTTGATTCGACATTACTTGGAAAGATTATGTCAGCAACCGGGCGACTAATCTCCTCCATTGATCGCGAATACGCATTGCAAATCTCGAACTGCGAAGTCACATGGCCCGCTACTGCGTTTTTCAAGCGTGTCGTCGATACGCTTCCGGAGAGCGATAGGGTACTGCATGTCTTGACGCCGAACTATGACACTCTGTTTGAGCATGCTTGTGAGTAATACTAAACCAAAGCCAAGGTGAAATGTGCAGAGAGATGAGGTAGATTCGGAGGAAAGACTGGAGATAGCTTTTGAGGTTGCGAGAAGGGATGGTGAAGGGTGTGAGGGGGATTGAGGGGTTTCTTGAACAATGGGAAATGTGTGCTAAGGACGTGCACAGGAGGCTGATTCTGGCGCCGACGCCACGGGAGCGGGAACGCTGGCATGCCGTTTGGCTGCTGGCCCAGGGATGGACCGCCTCGGCGGTGGCCAGGGCGCTGGAGCGGGATCCACACACCATCGGGAGATGGGCGGCGGCCTTCGGTGACGGTGGCCCGGCGGCTCTGATCTTCGAGCAGACCGGTGGTTCCCCCCCGCCCTCGGGAAAGCGCAACAAGCGGCGCTGAAAGGGGCGGTGCAAGAATTGCCTGAGGCCGTGGGCATCGGCTTGGCCAATTGGAATTGGAAAGTGGTCCACCAGTTTGCGGCGGACCGGTACGGCATCAGCCTGTGCCGCAGCAGTTGCCTGAATTAACTGTACCGCTTGGGGTTTGCTTTCAAGCGGCCCAAGAAGCGGTTGCTCAAGGCGGATGAAGGCAAGCGGGAGGCCTTCGTGGCGGAGTACGCCGCACTGAGGGAGGATGCTGGGCAGGCTGAAGCCAGGATATTCTTCGCTGATGAGGCCCACTTCCGGGCGGACGCAGAGCTTCGAGGCAAGTGGGTGCTGAAGGGCCAGCCGGCGTTGGTGCACTCCAACAGTCCGAGGTACGGGGAGAAGGCCAGCTACTATTCGGCGGTGTGCCTGGAGACGGGCGAGGTGGAATGGATGGAACTGGAGGGCAACAGCAACAGCGGGACCTCGGTTACCTTCCTGGAACAACTGCGGAGAAAACACCCTGGCCCGCACAGGATCATCTGGGACAACGCGCCAGCCCACCGTGGCGAGGCAGTGCGGGAATATCTGCGGACGCCCGGACTTGACCTGCGGTTGGTGAATCTACCGGGCTACAGCCCGGACTTCAATGCCGATGAGGCCATCTGGGGCTGGGCGAGAGAGGAAGCCACCGGCAATCTCTGCCTGGGGACCAGGGAAGCGGTGCAGGAAAGGGGCGGCAACTTCCTGGCTGGTCTGGCCAACCGGAAGGACGCGGTGAGACGGCGCTGCCGGACGGTATTGCAGTCAAGGGCCCAAGCACTCCAGCTAAATTCCCAGCACGATTCCTCACCTCAGGCAAATGCACATCCCACCTTGGCTTTGGTTTAGTGGCCACCGAAGCCGCCGGCGAGGGAATCAATCTCCAGTGTTGCAACATCCTGTTCAACTACGACATCCCCTGGAACCCCAACAGGCTGGAACAGAGAATGGGGCGAATCCACCGCTACGGACAACGCCTCAACTGTCTCATATTCAACTTCGTGGCCACCAACACCATCGAGGGACGAATACTCCAAAGGCTGCTCGACAAGCTGAAGGAAATAAGAAACGCGCTGGATTACGACGCCGTCTTCAACGTCGTGGGAGAAGTCCTGCCAGCTACCCAGGTGGAGCGGGTGCTCCGGGACTACTACGCCGGAAGGCTGGGAACCGAGCACCTGGAAGACCGGCTGCTGCAGGACGTGGACGAGGACCACTGTAAGGCCATCTGCCAGACTGCCCTGGAGGGACTCGCATCAAGAGAACTCAACCTGGAGATCCTCGTGGAAAGAAGGGCCCGGGCCCAGGAACACCGCATAGTCCCCGAGACCATAGCCAGGTTCCTCCAGGAAAGCGCCAAAAAGGCAAACCTGGACATAAGGCCAATCCGCGGTCAGCTTCACTCCTTCGAGGTGGGAGCGACACCGCTCGGCCTTAAAAGGTACCAGCAGGAACCAGACTGGAAGCTACCTGAAATTGCCAACCGGTACAGCAGAATATCCACAGACAGGAACACAGCCGACGAGGGAAATATGGACTGGGTTACTCCAGGCCATCCACTCTTCGAGGCCCTCAGACGCAACAACTGGAAGCAAGGCAGCGAAACCCTGGCCAGCGGCGCCTGCTTTCATTCACTGGAACATGACCGACCGGCAGGAATTGACTTTTACCGAGCTAGGGTAGTAGACGGCCTCCAGCAGACCATTCACGAAAGGCTGTTCGCCACCGAAATGAGCGAGGGGCAAGCGCCCAGGCTCAGGCACCCCGCATAATTGGCAACCAGACCCCGGCTGAGAAGCCGGACTCACTGCCCGCAACAGCTTCCGCGCCTGAAGAAAGCGATTGGCTCCAGGAGAACGCTCTGATGCCCTTCAGGGAACAAGTCAAAAACGAGAGAACTGTAGAGCTACAGCGCATAGCAGAGCATGTGGAACTCTCACTAACCGAGGTCCTCCGCCGCACGGACCGAGAAATAGGCGGAGCAATCGAAGACAAAGCAAACCAGGTTGCCGGCGCCGAGGGTCGGCTGGTACAAGCAGAAAACCGGTACAGCACCGCACTGGAGCGACGGGACCGGCGTCGCCGCGAGTTGGAACAGCAGCAAGCGCTCACCCTCCAAGGAGTAGAGAGGCTGGCCACCATATTGGTGCTGCCGCACCCCAACAGCAACGATCCGGAAGTCAAGAACCTGAAATCCAGCAGGGAGACCGAGATGGTCGCCATGAACGTGGTGATGGACCACGAACGCGCCCAAGGGCGCCATGTGGAAGACGTGTCCGAAAAGGACTTGAGCTATGACGTCACCAGCCTGGACCTGAAAACCGGAGATCTGAAGCTCATCGAAGTGAAGGGTCTGGCCGCGGTAACGGGCACTATTCTATTGACTCCCAATGACCACAGGGTTGCCGAAGACCGGCCGGACTGTTTCTGTCTCTGCATAGTGACTAACTGCGCTTCAGAACCCATACTCCAGGAACCCATCGTGAACCCCGCCAGGTTCAACTGGCACGAGGTCAATAAGGTACAGCACTACTGGATGCAAGTGGATGCAATGACGAAACCGACAAGAGAGTCAAAAGAAATCGGCGGGGCATAATTACGGGCAAATAATGAACAATTAGCGGGGGCAAAAAACTTCATGCTCAGACCTGTGTCGCTTATCTGCAATAGTTGTGTTGGGGACAAGTTCCTAGCAGACCAAATCAAGAAAAGTGGAAATCGCGAAAAGTGTACTTATTGCAGATCCATGGCGAGCACGTTCAGTCTAAACGAAGTAGCACAACGAATCCATCAAGTACTAGAAGAGCAGTTTGAGCACACACCTCTGTATCCAGTTACCGCCGAAGAAAATATGCTTGCACAGCAGCAATTATGGGAACGCAGGGGAGACGGTTTAGAAGACGTAATCCAAAGGGTCGCAGAAGTACCAAGTGGGATTGCAGTTAACATCAGGGAAAATCTGTCAGACCGGTACGGCCACATAGCAAATCCACATGAAGGGGAGGAAAACCCCTACAGCGCAACGGCTCAATACGAAGAAAAAGAGACCGATACCGCGGACTTCCGTCACACCTGGAGAAACTTCCGTCAAGAAATCATTTACGAAGCTCGATTCTTTGGGAGAGAAACTGAAGCAAGGCTAAACGACATATTCAGCAATTTAGATTCTCTTCTTACTTACGATGGAGAACAGGTCATCAGAACGATCCACCCAGGGGACACCGACAGCTTTATATGGCGAGCCAGAATAACCTATTCCCAAAACCAACTTAGAGAAATCCTAGAATCCCCAAGTACTGAAATGGGCCCTCCTCCTTCGAACAAAGCAAGGGCAGGCCGAATGAACGCTGACGGCATTTCGGTGTTCTACGGAGCTTTGGAGGAATCGACCTGTATATCCGAAATTAGGGCACCTGTCGGCAGTCACGTGGTGTCCTCAAACTTTGAGGTAATAAGGCCAATTCGAGTACTCGATTTGGCCGCCCTTTACGAGGTCTACTCGCAGGTCAGTTACTTCGACCCAGATTACAGTGAACAAAAAAGTCGCGACACATTTTTGAAAGAGCTAGTTGACGACCTTTGTCGCCCGGTTATGCCTCAAGATGAGAGTTCAGAATACTTGGCGACACAGATTGTGTCCGAGTATTTTGCTCATAAAATGAAACACCCCATCGACGGGATGATATTCCCCTCATCTCAGACCGGTGGGACCGGGCGCAATATTGTTCTGTTCCGGGATTCGTGTGCCATCGAACCAGAAGAACGACGACAAGGATTTACCCGACGGGTCCTACTCCCAGAACAACGACCCATAGAGCATGACGGCAAAACTGGAGAGTACCTACGGGTTGAGACCGAAGAATCTCCGCAGACGAGCGGAGAAACTCCAGTTGAAAGTGCCAATATTCAGAAGGCACCCAACTTGGAAGCTGCAATCCAACAAGCCGACAAGGCGAATCCAACTTTGCGCCTAAATACAAAAAGCGTAACAGTCCTAGACGTCACGAGCGTCAACTATAGCTGGAATCCCTATCCTGTAAGAGATGTATTGCATCTAAGGGCCACAGGCACGATAGAACCGCCGACGGGCAACGTGTCGCTAACGGTGAAGAATCCCGACTAACCAATCGCACAGACAATGCGGAGTGGCTTTATGATCCCAAAAGAATGCAACTGGTCAAACTCCATTCGCGGCGCCTACTACCTGCTCCAGTCAGGTGAAAGTCCACCAAGGCTCTCAAAGCCACGATCAGACGACCAGGCTGAGTAGATCTCGCACCGGTACCACGGAAACAGGGACTTCTATACTCAGGCCCTTCCCTCCCGATAATACCTGGCCACCGCGCCCCGGTCGGCAGACTGCCGCTCTGTGTACCGCGCCGGCATCGTGGAACTCTTCCACCGGCCCGCCGTCATCAGCGCCGGCAGTTCCACGCCGCTCTTCACCAGGTCCTGGGCCATGCCCACCCGACCCGAGTGGCCACTGAAGCCGTCGCCCAGGCCTGCAGCCCGGGCGGCCGCCTTCACCCGCCGGCTCAGCTGCCGCGGGGAAAGCCCAAACACCGGACCCTTCAGGTCCAGGAGTTCCTCCGCCGGCCGGATGGCCCACAGGGCTCCCGCAGCCTCCTGGCCGATGTAGAGCACCACGCCCTCGGCGCCGGGGTCCGTCTTCGACCGGCG
>Ga0209754_1000341_pt1 | contig 69304 bp, 57 predicted proteins | sample MesohylBB_FD_187295 | JGI IMG/M metagenome (GOLD analysis project Ga0209754, IMG submission 187295) | Host-associated microbial community of the marine sponge Aplysina aerophoba from Gulf of Piran - sponge mesohyl, lysed by bead beating... | ecosystem: Host-associated > Porifera > Sponge >...
GAAGAGGCGGTGTGGCCCGACTACCGGTCGCTGTGGCGGGCGCTCGTGCGGCCCGAGCCGGATCCGGCCCCGGCGACCTGAGGTTCGGGTCCCCGGCCCCGGCGACCTGAGGTTCGGGTCCCCGGGTTCTACAGCGAGAAGCCGTCGAGGACTTGCTTGAGCGTGTCGATGTTCTCCGAGCCGAGCACGACCCTGGAGTTGGTGGCCACATAGACCAGGTCGAGGTTGACGCCGGCGTCGGAGACCTTGGTGGTCAGCTCGGCCAGCTCGCCGGGGCGGTCCTGGGCCTGCACCACGACGACCTCCCGCTCCCGGGTGACGCTGGGGCCGTGCGTGTTGGCCAGCGCCCGGTAGACCGGCTCGCTGTGGGGCACGAGGATGTGCAGCTCAGCGGTGTGTCCGTTGCCCATGCAGGTGGCTGCCGCGATGTTCACGCCTGCGTCGCTTATGGCGGTTGCCACTTTGGCCAGCGCCCCCGGTTTGTTTTCCAACTCGATCACCAGGTCGCTGGCCAATGTCGACATTTTCAGCAGGTCCTCCTGTGGTTGCGGAGCCCGTTCAGCGGGCCCGGGTCGTGGGGCACCGACTGTAGGGCAGAACCGGCCGGTTGGGAAGCGGGAGCGCACTGGCGAGCCGTCCGGGCTGCTGGGCGGGGCCAATAGCGTTGGCGGGTGCTCGTAGACGCCCATACCCACATCGTGTCGAGCGACCGCGAGACGTATCCGCTGTCACCCGCCGGGCTGGTCATGCGGACCCGGTCAGGAGGCGCAGCGTCTGCTCGACGGCGGAGTCTGCCCGGTCGATGACGGTGGTCTCGTCAGCGCCGCCCAGGGGATGGGCGACCGCCACGATCCGCATGTCGGGCAGTCCCAGGGTGGTGGCCACCTCGGATGCGAGGGCTTCGAAGGCGGTGGTGGCCACCAGCACCGTCGGGACGCCGGCGGCCTCGAGGTTGACGGAGTCGTGGACACTCCACGACGTGCAGCTGCCTCAATCGGCTGAGCCGGTGAGGACCACCTCGGCGTCGGCCAGCCGGGCCAGAGCGTCGTCGGGCGCGGGCAGGGCGCCGTTCTTGCGTTCGACGACGGAGACGGTGGCCCCGGTGCGAGCGGCCAGCCGATCGGCCATGCGGCCCAGCAGGAGGCCCGCATTCGGCTTCGAGTTGTCGAGAACTCCGATCCGCTTGCCGGCCAGCACACCTGCCGCCGGGGCGAGGCCGGCGGGCGTCGGTCCGACCGCTCCGTCAGGGGCATAGATCTTCATGGGTGGGCTCCCTTCTGGCGTGTCCATTGGCTGCGCGGTAGGTGAGAGCCTGGTGCGGTGCACTGGTGTCACTCCCGCTCTCGTTCGCTGCGCTCACGGGCCGCTCGGGCCACGGCCTCGCTCGGCGCCCCGCGACGGCCCTGAGGAGCTGCTGTTGATCCGCTCGGCCTCTGGGGCTCGACCGGGACCGTGACGCTCCTGGTCATTCCCCAGCTCGGGATGACGCAACTGTGCTTGCCCGGCCCGCCGACCACCACGACCTTGATGTTCTCGGGATGCTCCGTGATCGCCATTCCAGCGTCGTCTCCGATCGCCTCCTGCCAGGGCGCCCACGCACGGAGCGCGAACGCGTCGCGGAGGTCGCCCGCCCTCATCCGGGCCCGCTCGTAGAGGTAGGACGCCACATGGCCGCGTGTCCAGCCTGCGGCCGCACAGGCGGCGGCATGCTCGGGGCACAGCATCACGAAGAACTCTCCGCTGCTGACGGGCGCATTGTTCGAGCCCAGCGTCGTCATGGTCGAGGCCACCTTGTCGAGTATCGGCTCGGGGTGGCTGGACTCCATGTCGTGCACGTTGTGGGGAGCCTCCCCGCAGTGCACGGTGACCGCCGAGGGTCCGTCCACCCCGGCGCTGGCCGCGTAACCGCCCCACGGCGACTCGTCGAGGTTCTCGGCCACGCAGTAGGCGTACTTGGCCGGGCCGCCCTGGGTGGAGGCGTCGCCGGAGCCCGGAACCGCGCCGGCCACATGGAGCAGCACCAGCCGCAGCGCCCTTCCGGTGGCCGCGTTGGCCAGATTGCCCGGGCCGAAGGCGCCGAGGCCCGAGTTGTAGCCCCCGGTGCGGGCAGCCTCGCCGTGCACCACCAGCAGGGGCGCGACCGGATGGGTGGTGGCGTTGACGCCCCGCAGGTTCACCTCCGGGCGGGCCAGGGCCCGCACTGCGGCCACGAGCACGCTCAGATGTTCCGGCCGGCACCCGGCCAGCACCGCGTTCACCGCGATGATCCTGACCGTCGCCACTCCGGACCGCGGCGGCAGCACTGCGACGACCTCGTCGCCGTCGCATCCCGCCAGCATCGCGTCGACCCGCTCGGCGGTGGGTGCCACCATCGGCAGCCCGTCGCCCCAGCCGCGGGCCGCGTAGCAGTCCAGCAGGGCCTCCGGGTCATCCGAGGAGATGTCGAGGAGTTGGGGCGAGGCGTCCGACATCGCCTCCAGTCTGCTGCCTTGGGGGCCGTCTGCGGTCGCCGGCAGTGCGCGGCGTCCCGGTGCGGCCGTCCCGGGGGCTGTGCCGAACTGTGGTTTCACTGCTTGAAATCACTCAAGAACAATGTTCGTGCATCGGCGTGATGGCTCGCAGACCGCGCACTAGCCTGCGGCCATGGCCCCCGAGCGCCGCCGTCGCCGGCCCCGAGAATCCGTCACCGCGATGGCGAGCGGGCCGGCCCAGCCGCCCTGGAGGCTGCATCAGCGCCGCTTCGACCCGACACCGGTGGTGAGCGACGACGAACTGGAGGCCATTCACCAGGCGTCGCTGGCGGTGCTGCGCGACACCGGCATGGACTTCCTGCATCCGACGGCCCGGCAGATGTGGGCCGACGCCGGGGCCGCCGTGGACGGGGACCGGGTCCGTTTCGACCCGGACATGGTGACCGAGTTGGTGGCGTCGGCACCGCCCGAGTTCGTGCTCCACGCTCCGGACCCGGCCCGGCACCTGCCGATGGGCGGGCGCAGCGTGGCCTTCGCGGCCGTGGCCAGCCCGCCGAACGTGGCCGACCGGGCCGGTGGCCGGCGCACCGGGAACCGGGAGGACTTCCGCCGGCTGGTGATGTTGAGCGAGGTGCTCAACTCGGTGTCGCTCCATGGCGGGTACCAGGTGGAACCAGTGGACGTCCACTCGTCCGTACGCCACCTCGTGGCCACCCGCGACCTGCTGACGCTGTCACGCAAGCCGATCCACTGCTACTCGCTCGGCGCGCAGCGCAACCAGGACTGCCTGGAGATGGTGCGAATCGTGCGCGGTGTCAGCGACGAGCAACTCGAGTCCGAGCCGTCGATCTTCACGGTCATCAACTGCAGCTCGCCGCTGCGTCTCGACACCCCGATGCTGGAGGGGATCCTGCAATACTCGGCCCGCAACCAGGTGGTGGTGGTCACGCCGTTCACCCTGGCCGGGGCGATGGCGCCGGTGACGGTGGCCGGCGCCGTGGTGCAGCAGAACGCCGAGGCCCTGGCCGGGATCGCCTTCTGCCAGCTGGTGCGGCCGGGCGCGCCGGTGATCTACGGCGGGTTCACCTCGAACGTCGACATGCAGTCGGGCGCTCCGGCCTTCGGCACCCCCGAGTACATGAAGGCGGTGCTGCTCGGGGGCCAGCTGGCTCGCCGCTACCGGATCCCGTACCGCTCGTCGAACGCGTGCGCAGCCAACGCGGTCGACGCCCAGGCCGCCTACGAGAGCGTCTTCTCGCTGTGGGCCGTGGTCATGGGCGGGGCCCACATGGTGATGCACGGCGCGGGCTGGATGGAGGGCGGTCTGCAGGCGTGCTTCGAGAAGATGGTGATCGACGCCGACATGCTCGCCATGGTGGAAGCGTTCCTGGAGCCGCTGGCCACCGACGCCGACTCGCTGGCGGTGGATGCCATCGCCGAGGTCGGCCCGGGCGGTCATTTCTTCGGAACGGCCCACACCCTGGCCCGCTTCCGTGACGCCTTCTTCAAGCCGATGGTGTCGGACTGGCGCAACTACGAGGCCTGGGCCGAGGCCGGCTCGCCCACCGCACTGGACCATGCCGAGCGGCTGGTGGGCGAGCTCCTCGCGGCCTACGAGCCGCCCGCGCTGGCCGACGACGTGCGTGCCGCGCTGGACGACTTCACCGAGCGCCGCATCGCCGAGGGCGGCGTCGACACCGACTTCTGAGGGCCAGACCTCCGCGGGCCCGCCCGCCCTGCGGCGACTTTCTTCGCGCTATTCGGCAATTGTGACCAGTTTTCGCGAAGAAAGCGCGGGCCGCGGTGTCGGGCGGCGCGCCCGCAAGACTCTCTTCGCGCCTTTCGGCAGTAGCGACCAGTTTTGGCGAAGAGAGTTGGCGGCGGGCCACCTGGGCTTGGCGGCGGTCCGATTCCTTCGCGCTATTCGGCAATTGTGACCAATTTTCGCGAAGAAAGCGCGGGCCGGCGCGCGTTGCGGCCGCAGGCTGGTCGTGGTGTACTTCGCGCGATGACAACGTCCTGCAGTCCCGGACCGGTCGGCTTCGTCTCCGGGGGCTTCTGGTCGGGGACCCGCCGGCCGCTGGAGCAGGCCACCGGCCTGCCGCCGGCCGCCTATACCGACGACGGCTTCTTCGCGCTGGAGCGGGACCGCCTCTTCGGCCGGGCCTGGGTGGCGGTGGCCTCTTCAGCCGAAGTGGCCGAGCCGGGCCGCGTGCTGGTCCGCACTGTGGGCGACACCTCTGTGCTCATAGCCCGGGGTCGCGACGGGGTGCTGCGGGGCTTCATCAATTCGTGCCGGCACCGCGGGACCGAGCTGGCCTCCGAGGACTGCACGGTGTCGCGCATGATCCGCTGCCCGTATCACCGCTGGGGCTACGGGCTCGACGGCTCGCTGGTGGCTGCGCCGCTGTTCGACGAAGTGCCCCGGCCCGACTTCGACCCCGAGGAACTGTCCCTGCTGCCGGTGCGGGTGGAAGCGTGGGGCCTGAACGTCTACGCCTGCCTGGACGAGAGCACCCCGCCGCTGGCCGAGTGGCTGGGGGACCTTCCCGAGCGGATGGCCGGGTACCGCTTCGAGGGCTGGTACGTCCACGAGAAGCGCACCTTCGACGTGGCCGCCAACTGGAAGCTGATCACCGAGAACTTCCAGGAGTACTACCACCTGGCCTGGGTCCATCCCGAGCTGGCCAAGGCGTCGCGGGTTCGGGACCACTACCGCTACCAGGGCCCCGGCCTGTACTGCGGCCAGACCACCACTCCGGTGTCGGGCGACGACCGTGACGACTGGCTGGTGATGCCGCCCGCCGACGGGCTCGACAGCTCCGACTCGGTCAGCGGCCGGTTCGTGGCTGTCTTCCCCAACCTGACGCTGGCGGTGCTGCCCAGCCACGCCTTCGTGATGCGCCTGGAGCCTCTGTCCGCGGGGACCACCCGCGAGCACTGCACGTTCCTGTTCCCGCCGACGACGGATGCCGACGCCGTCGCTGACGTCTTCGAGTCCACCCGCAGGTTCTGGATCGAGATAAACAACGAGGACATCGACATCTGCGAGCGGGCTCAGCGGGGCCTGGCCCTGGGGGCGGCCCCGCCCGGGCCGCTGTCGCCGCGCTTCGAGGAGCCGCTGCACCGCTTCCAGAACATGGTGGCCGACTGCATGACCGCGGACTCGCTGGCCGACGGCCTGACCATCCCGACCGGCGACGGCCCCGCCGACGGGGCCCGCTACGGCTGCGGGCCGAACCCCGCCCTGCCCGCCATCGACGCCCGCCGGTGGTCGGCCCGCTAGCGCCACCGTCGAGTGAGCTACCAGGATGGCCCGGCGCCACAAGCGACTGATGGGGATCGAATTGGCAGCGTATTGGCCCCTATAGGCGGTGTTTTGCTGCCAGTTCGGCAAGCATGCGCTCGGTGCTGGCGGAATTGGCAGCGTCTTGGCCCCTATAGGTGGTGTCTTGCTGCCTGTTCGGTAGGCAGGTCCGGGTTCGGCTGTTGGGCGCGGCACCCGTGAAGACCCAGGCGCGGGTGGTGGTGGTCGGCGGGGGAGTGATCGGTGCCAGCGTGCTCTACCACCTCACCAAGGCGGGTTGGAGCGATGCGGTGCTGGTGGAGCGCACCGAGCTCACGGCCGGGTCGACCTGGCACAGCGCGGGGGGCATGCACACCCTCAACAGCGACCCCAACGTGGCCCGGCTCCAGCGCTACACGATGGAGCTCTACGCAGAGATCGAGCGGATCTCCGGCCAGGACTGCGGCATCCACATGCCCGGCGGGGTGATGCTGGCCGACACGCCCGAGCGGCTCGACTGGTTGAGGATGACCCATGCGAGGGGCCGCTACCTGGGCATGAAGACCGAGATGGCGTCGGTGGCCGAGGCGGCCGAACTGGTGCCGTTGATCGACCCCAGCCACTTCGTGGGAGCGCTGGTCGACGCCCACGAGGGCCATGTCGATCCGGCCGGGGTGACCCACGCCTTCGCCAAGGCGGCCCGGCTCGCCGGGGCCGAGGTGTACCGCAACTGCTGGGTCCGGGCGATCGAACGGCTCGCCGGCGGCGGCTGGAGGGTGCAGGCGTACGACACCGCAACCGGTGATGATCTCGGCGCGATCGACTGCGAGCACGTCGTGAACTGCGGCGGCCTGTGGGCGCGTGAGGTGGGCCGCATGGTGGGGCTGGAGCTGCCGGTGCTGGCCATGGAGCACACCTACCTGGTCACCGAGCCCCTCGAGGAGGTGCGCGAGTTCAACCGCCGAACCGGCAACATACTGATGCACACCATCGACTTCGGCGGCGAGATCTACATGCGCCAGGAGGGCGAGGGGATGCTGGTGGGCACCTACGAGCAGGCCTGCGTGCCCTGGTCGCCCCGCCAGACGCCGTGGGACTTCTCGATGAGGCTGCTTCCGCCCGACCTGGACCGAATCTCCGATTCGCTGGAGGTCGCCTTCGCCCACTTCCCCGCGTTCGCCACGGCCGGGATCCAGCGGGTGGTGAACGGGCCGTTCACGTTCGCGCCCGACGGCAACCCGTTGATCGGCCCGGTACGGGGCCTGCCGGGGTACTGGACGGCCTGCGGGGTGATGGCGGGACTGTCGCAGTGCGGCGGGGTGGGGCTGTCGGTGGCCAACTGGATCACCGAGGGGGATCCCGGCGCCGATGTCTGGGCCATGGACGTGGCCCGCTTCGGCGATTACGCCACGCTGGGCTACACCAGCGCCAAGGTCCGGGAGAACTACGCGCGCCGGTTCCGGATCACGTTCCCCAACGAGTTCCTGCCCGAGGGGCGGGGCGTTCAGACGTCGCCGATCCACGACCGGCTGGCGGATGCCAACGCGGTGTGGGGAGACGCCTTCGGGCTGGAGTCGGCGCTGTGGTTCCAGGCTCCGGGGCTGGAGCCGGTCGAGGAGGTCACCTTCGGGCGGTCCAACGCCTGGGACCGGGTGCGGGCCGAGACCCTGGCTGTGAGAGGCGCGATCGGCCTGATGGAGACCACCGGCTTCGCCAAGTTCCTGGTGGAGGGCCCGGGTGCCCGGGGTTGGCTCGACCGGCTGCTGGCAGGACGGGTCCCGATTCCGGGCCGGATGGCGTTGACCCCGATGACCAACCCGGCGGGCAACCTGGCCGGCGACCTGACCGTGGCCTGCCTGCCGGCCGCGCCGGGGCGGGCCGAGGGGCCGGCAGGCACGGTGGTGGGCGGCGCCACCGGCAACGTGCGCGACGGCGAGCAGTTCGTGGTGTTCGGCTCGGGCGTGGCCGAGCGCTACTACGAGCGCTGGTTCGACCATTGGCTGCCGTCCGACGGCTCGGTGAGCTACCGGACGCTGGGGGCGGAGCTGTGCGGGCTGGCCGTCGCCGGGCCCGCGTCGAGGGCGCTGCTGGAGGAAGTAGCCGATGTCGATGTCTCGGCCCACGGGATGCGGTTCATGGCCTTCGGTGAGATGAACGCGGGTCTGGCGCCGGTGTGGTGCGGGCGGATCAGCTTCACCGGCGATCTGGGCTACGAGCTGTGGATGCCGGCGAGGTACCAGCGCTACGTGTTCGACCTGCTGCGGTCGGCCGGGGCTGCCCACGGGCTGGAGCTGTTCGGGCTGCACGCCCTGAACTCGCTGCGCCTGGAGAAGGGGTTCGGGTCCTGGCTGCGCGAGTACCGGCCCGACTACGACCCCTTCGAGGCCAACCTGGGCCGCTTCGTGCGCATGGAGAAGGACTTCATCGGCCGGGACGCTCTGGCCGCCAAGCACGGCGAGGCCGGGCCATCGGGCGGCAAGCCGTCCAGCGGGCTGCGCCTGTGCACCTGGACAGTGGACGTGGGCAGCGGCCCCGACGCCGTCGACGTGATCGGCGACGAGCCGGTCTGGCACGACGGCGAGGTGGTGGGCTGGGTCACCTCGGGCGGCTACGCCCACCACAGCGAGGCGTCGGTGGCCATGGGCTACATCCCCGCCGACCTGGCCGAGTCGTCCGGGAGCTTCGAGATCGAGATAATCGGCACCCGCCGCCGAGCAAGGCTGGTCGACGGCTGCCTATGGGACCCCGAAGGCCACCGGACGAGATCCTGAGCAGCAATATCACTCATTTTCATGACATTGAATTGCGGTACAGTATTGATGCTGGTAGCTTTTAAGCGTGGATGCGAACACGGTCACCCAAATCCTGACGGTGGTACTGGCCGTGCTGGCCATCATCTGGCACCAGCAGCGCACCGTCGACAAGCTGCGCGACGACTTCAATGCGTCCGACCGAGAGCACCGAGCGGCCGTCCGCGCGCATGGCGCGAGCCTGACAGAGGTGAAGGAGCGGCTGGCCCGGATCGAGGGCTTCCTCGGGATCGGCATGCCAGGTAGCCAAGGGCCCGAGGCTCCGGGCGCGGCCTGGAAACCAGACCGTCCCGAGCCGGACTAAGGCGCAGTCATGGACCTGAACACGATGACGCAGATCGTGACTGTGGCGCTGGCAGTGCTGGCCATCATCTGGCACCAGCAGCGATCCACCGACAAGCTGCGCGACAGGCTGGACGCGTCTGACCGTGAGCATCGAGTCGGTCTGGGCGAGGTGAAGGAGCGGCTGTCCCGCATCGAGGGCTTCCTCGGAATCGGAATGCCCAAGACCGCTGGGCGGGACTCCGAGCCCGTGAGTGGGGAGTAGGTCTACTGTGGATGTCGCCATGCTCGCGGCGCTCGCGACGCCGTTCATGGCGACGCTGCCCGTGCTCTGGTACCAGCAGCGCACGATCCTGAAGAAGCTCAGCGAGACCGGCGAGCGCCTGGCCCGCATCAGGGCTACTTGGGATTAGGGATGCCGCCGGCTGCCGGGACTGTCGGGCCGCCGGGGCGCACGCGTGGGCGCCAGGCAGCTACTTGGGATTAGGGATGCCGCGCGCTGCCGCGACCCTCGCAGCAGGCGCGTCACTTGTCTCCGGCGCAGCCCACACTTCCCCCGAGTCCACGGATCCCCGTGTCCAGGAGGCAACGCCCGCAGCAAGAGACTGACCTGCCAGCGATCTCCCCACCCGCGGCTATGTCCTAGCTGCGGGGTACGGTCTGATATGTGAGCGAAGCGGGCGGCGGGGACCTGTTCATCGTCGACAACAGCGTGTCGGGATGGACGGGTCTTGAGTACCTGCGCCAGTGGAGCGACCTGGCCCGATCAATCGACATCGCCACAGGGTTCTTCGAGATCGGGGCGCTGCTGGCCCTCGACGGCAAGTGGCAGCAGCTTGAGGGGATCCGCCTGCTGATGGGCGACGAGGTGTCGCTGCGCACGCACAATGTGTTCAAGGAGGCGCTGCGCCAGCGTGTGGGCCGGCTCGATGACAGCTTGGAGCACGAGAAGGGGCCCAACCCGTTCCTGGAGGGTGTGGAGGCCGTGGTGGAGGCCATCGCCGATGGTCGGATCGAGTGTCGGGTGTACCGGCGCGACAAGTTCCATGCCAAGGCGTACATCACCCACGCCAAGTTCGATGTGGTCGGTGCTCAGGCGCTGGTGGGGTCGAGCAACTTCACCAAACCTGGCTTGACCCGCAACGTGGAGTTGAACATCCAGGTGCAGGGCGGCCGAGACGTTGCTCAGCTACAGGACTGGTTCGAGACCCATTGGGCGGCCGCGGAGGACGTGACCGCCGATGTGCTCAAGACGATCACTCGCCACACTGCGGAGTTCACGCCGTTCGATGTGTACGCCCGGGCGCTGCACGAGTTCTTCCGGGGCCGGGAGCTCACGGCGGGGGAGTGGGACGAGTCGCAGTCGCGCATGTTCGGCCAGCTCGACCGCTACCAGCAGGAGGCGTACTGGTCGCTGATGAAGATCGCCCGCCAGCACGGCGGGGCGTTCCTGTGCGACGGCGTCGGTCTGGGCAAGACGTTCGTGGGGCTGATGCTGATCGAGCGGCTGGTGCTGCACGAGAACAAGCGGGTGGTGCTGTTCGCTCCCAAGGCGGCCCGTGAGGGCGTGTGGGAGCCGCACCTGCGGCGGTGGCTTCCCCATATCGGTGGTGTCGGAGGGGGTGCGGACTTCTCCAGCCTCAGCGTGTTCAGCCACACCGACCTCGGCCGGGGCAACGAGTTCCCCGAGCGCTTCCAGCGCATGACCGACCTGGCCGACGCGGTGATCATCGATGAGGCCCACCACTTCCGCAACCGTGGCAGCCGAGGCGACGACGGCGAGGCCGGCAGCAACGGAGACGGGCAGGACGGGCGGTCCCGCTACTGGCGCCTCTACGACATGCTCGACGGCTCGACGCGATCCAAGCTGGTGTTCCTGCTCACCGCAACGCCGGTCAACAACCGTCTCGCGGACTTCCGCCACATGGCCGAGCTGTTCACCCGCGGCGACGAGGCCTTCTTCGGCCGCAGCCTTGGCGTGAACCACCTGTCGGGCCACTTCAACGTGATGGAACGCGACCTGCAGGCCGCTCTGAGCGTGGGGGGCGGCAATGGGCAGGCAGCGGCACCGGGCGCCGAAGGCAGCGGGCCGCCTTCCGACGGCACGCCCCGGCTCGGTGGCGCAGGAGGCGGGCCGCTCGCGGCGCGTGCCGCCGCTCCGGGCGGGGCTCCGATGGCTCTGGTGGAGGGGATGACGCCGCAGGCCCGCAAGGCGCTAGCCGCCGATGTGGTGTTCGGAGCGCTGGTCGTGCAGCGCAGCCGGTCCTACGCCAAGGCCAGCCAGATCCAGGAGCGGGGCGAGTCGGCCGCGTTTCCCGAGCGCAAGCCGCCTCGAGTGGCCGAGTACTCGATCCGGTCGTCGTACCAGGACGTGCTCGACATGTTCGAGAAGGCCTGCCGTCGCCAGCATCCGCTGTTCTCGCTGGCGATCTACTACCCGCTGGCCCACTACATCGGTCCCGAGGACATCAATCCCTTCGAGGAGGGTCGCCAGCGCCAGGTGGTGGGGCTGATCCGCACCATGTTCCTCAAGCGGTTCGAGAGTTCGGTGTACGCGTTCGAGAAGTCGCTGGACCGGCTGATGCGCAAGCTGCTGGCCTTCGTCGAGGTCCACTGCGGGCCGGGTGCGGAGCGGGAGCGGCTCGACGGCTGGCTGCGCCGGCATGCGGAGGTGGTCGGCTACCGGCCCGAGGTCCAGCTCGGGCTGAACCTCGACGGCGAGGCCGACGACGAAGCGGATGAGGACGTGATCCCGCCCGAGCTGCTGGAGGCCGTCGAGGAGCTGTCCCGCGACGAGTACGACGTGGCGGCCATCGTCGACAAGACCTTCGAGGACCTCGACGAGATCGTCCGCTTTCTCGACGCGACCAGTCGCCTCACTCCGGACCAGGACGACAAGGTGCGCAGGCTCGCCCGGCTTCTCCGCACCAAGGACCTCGCGGGCCGCAAGGTGCTGGTGTTCACCGAGTTCGCCGACACCGCCCGCTACGTGGAGGCGCAGCTGCGGTCCGCTGGGATCGACGGCCTGGCCCGCATCGACAGCGGCTCCAAGCTCGACCGGGCAGAGGTGATCCGCCGGTTCTCTCCCTACTACAACGGATCGAGCAGCGCTGAATTGGCCGGCGAGGGCCACAGCGAGATCCGGGTGCTGGTATCCACCGACGTGCTGTCGGAGGGCCTGAACCTCCAGGACGCCACCCGGCTGATCAACTACGACCTGCACTGGAACCCGGTGCGGCTCATGCAGCGCATAGGCCGCGTGGACCGCCGCATGAGCCCCGAGACCGAGGAGCGCCTCAGGGCCGACCACCCCGGGGCGGCCACGGAGCGGGGCACGGTGCGGTTCTGGAACTTCCTTCCCCCCGAAGAGTTGGAGAGGATCCTGAAGCTGTACCAGCGGGTCACCGGCAAGGTGCTGATGATCTCGAGCACGCTCGGCATCGAGGGCCGCAAGCTGCTGCGCCCCGACGACGCCTACGACCCGTTGCGCGAGTTCAACGCCACCTATGAGGGCACCCGCACCGCGGTCGAGGAGATGCACCTGGAGTACCAGGCTCTTCTAAAGCGGCACCCGGAGCTGGCCGATCACCTCGACGGGCTGCCCGGTTCGGTGTTCTCGGGCCGCCGCAAGCTCAGCAAGGGCGCGCGTGGCGTGTTCTTCTGCTACTCGCTGCCCGCGCTCGACACCGACGGGGGCGCGTTCACGTTGGAGGCCGGGCCCACTCGCTGGTACCTCTACGACACCGAGGCCGACACGATCGTCGAGTCACCCGGTGAGATCATCGAGAGCATCCGCTCCAAGCCCAACACCCCCCGCCGCTGCATAACCGAGCGCGCCGCACTCAAGGATGTGCGCGACAAGGTTCACCTCCACATCCGCGACAGCTACCTCAAGCGAGTCAACGCCCCCATCGACGCCCCCGAGCCCAGCCTGCGCGGTTGGATGGAGTTGAACTGATCGGGGTCGCCCAACCGGTTCGCCCTGTCGTTACTATGGTCATGCCTATGGTCACATGACTGCCGGATTCAGATCGACTGATCCGATGGGGAGGGAAGTGATGGACGACGCGAACCGCGAGGCACCAGACGGCGCCATGACCATCAAGGCGTCAGAGTTCAAGGCCAGGTGTCTCAAGCTCATGGATGAGGTGGCCGAGACCGGCAAGGAGATAGTCATCACCAAGAACGGTCGGCCGGTGTCGCGCCTGGTGCCTCACATCGAGAGGCCGAAGACTGTCTTCGGCATCGACAGGGGAAGGATCGAGATCCTCGGTGACATCATCGAGCCCATCGACGTCGAGTGGGACGCCGTGACCGGCGAGGGGTGGGATTTCGATTGATGCTCTTGGACACGCATGTGCTGCTGTGGTTCCGGAGCGGATCCCAGCGGCTCGGGCAGCGGGCCCGTGAGGCTGTGGAGCGTGCTTGGGCAGCGGATGACGTCGCTGTCTCTGCCGTCTCCTTCTGGGAGCTTGCCATGCTCGTTGAGAAGGGACGGATAAGCCTTCCCGACGACATACGGACATGGCGCCGCCTGAACTTGAGGCAGGGTTTGACCGAGATCCCGGTAGACGGCGAGATCGGTGCCCGCGGGGCCGCCCTCTCGGGGCTTCGGGGCGATCCCGCCGACCGCATCATTGTCGCCACGGCCATGGCGGAGCACCGTCTCGTCACGGCCGACGGGCGCATTCTCGGCTGGTCCGGGCCGCTGCAGCGGCTCGATGCCACCCGGTAGCGAGTCCAGCGGCGGTTTCGCGGTCATGCCGTTCGGCTTGCTGAACTCCACGGCCAGGACTTGCGCCGGCAGCGGGGCTCAAGTGGTGGTTTCCCCGTCTGCCGGCGGACGAGCCGACACGATACGGTGCCCGGGAGCAGAGCGATGATGAGCGGGGAACCCAGCCGCACCGTGCCCGCCGACCACGCCGAGACCATGCGCGGCATCAGAACCTTCGCGCAGGTATTCCAGTACCTCGTCGACGATCAGGACTGGCCCGCCGACTTGGCGGATCGCTTGACGGAAGACGACCTCACCGCGGTCACCTACGACTGGGACCCAGATGAATTGGGCATCCCCGCGGAGCTGCTCAAGGACTTGAAACGACTTCAGCAGATGCGACCCCTGACTGCGAACCAGCCCTGGGGCGTGTTCTTCCTCGAGTTCAGAGGACCGAGGCTGCGCTACACACCGATCCGGCGCCTGCTGCGAGCGTTGGTCACCAAGAAGCGCGCCGCCGGCCTTGCCAGCACGCGGACATGGGCGCTCAGTGACCTGTTGTTCATCGTGATAACCGGGACTGGCGACGACGTGGAGCTGCATGTGCTCGCCTTCAAGGGCAGCGACCCTCAGACCGCTGAATTCCGCTCCCTGGCATGGCGGCCCGTCCATGCGCCGACGCGCCATCTCCAACGACTGAGCGAGGAACTGCTGCCGTGTCTGGCCTGGCCGGACGATGACAGCGATGTCGAGTCGTGGCGCAAGGCTTGGTGGGACGCGTTCAAGCTCCCCGTCGGCCAGGCGATCAGGGACTCCGCCCGCCTAGCCGACCGAATGGCCAAGACGGCCAGAGACTTGCGGACTCAGATCCGTGAGGCCCTGGGTCAGGAGAATGGTTCAGGGCCCTTCTCGACTCTGATGTCTGAGATCCGCACGCAGCTCGTCAGCGATGTCAACGCTGAGAGCTTCGCCGATATGTGCGCCCAAACGCTCGTCTACGGGATGCTGAGCAGCCGGGTCACTAACCCGAAGGACTTCGGCTCGTCGCCGATCTTCTCGGCCGTGCCGGTGGCCAACCCGTTCCTGGAGTCGCTGTTCGAGCAGGTCCACGACGAGGCCGTGTCGCTCGACCTGGCCGGTAGCGGCCTGCCCCAGCTTGTGGCCGACCTACGTGAGACCGAGGTCGAGGCCATCCTCGACCAGGTCGGCTCCACCGCCAAGGGCGGCGACCCGGTGATCCACTTCTACGAGGAGTTCCTCAGGAAGTACGACCCCAAGATGCGCGCCGACGCCGGCGCCTTCTACACCCCGCAGCCTGCCGTCGAGTTCATCGTTCGTGCCGTCGACGAGGTACTGCGGTCCCGTTTCGGCCTGCCGATGGGCATAGCCGATCCCACATCCTGGCAGGAGGTGGCCGACCGCAACGGCTTCGATGTGCCCGAAGGCGTCGATCTGGACAAGCCCTTCGTGTCGATGATCGACCCGGCCACCGGCACCGGCACATTCTTGGTCGAGTGGCTCCGCAAGGCCCGGCAGTCGTTCATGGAGCACGCAGCACCCAAGGCATGGCCCGCGCACTTGCGGGATTGCCTTCTGCCGTCCATGCACGCCTTCGAGTTGATGCTCGCCCCTTACGCTATTGCCCACCTAAAGGTCGCGCTCGAACTTCACGCTGCCGGAATCGCAGCCAGCGACGGCACAATGCAAGTCCTCCTAACTGACACGCTTGAGCACGCGGCCCGCCAGGGCCAGTTCGCGATCATGGAGGACCCAGTGGCCCAAGAAGGCGAGAGGGCCGCTCTGCTGAAGGCGGACGAGCGTTTCACCGTCGTAGTAGGAAACCCTCCCTACGACCGCGAGCAGCGCGCTGTCGGAGACAAGGGCCGGCGCAAGGGCGGCATAGTCCGCCACGGGGCACCAGGGATCGACCCTCTGCTTAAGGAAGTGACGGGGCCGATGAAGACCGCTGGCCTCGGCAGACATCTAACGAATGTCTACAACGATTACGTCTACTTCTGGCGCTGGGCAGTCTGGCAGGCCAACGAACTACCACCTGGCCCGGGCGTTGTCGCCTTGATCACCGCGTCATCCTACCTAGACGGTATCTCCATGGGCGGGGTCCGCCACCTACTCCGTAACGCCTTCGACGAACTATGGATCGTCGATCTCGGAGGCGAGGGCCGTGGCGCGCGGAAGGAGGAGAACATCTTCGATATCCAGACACCCGTTGCGATAGCCGTCGGGGTCCGCGTTGGATGCACACGTGCGGAGGATTGTGAGGTCCGCTATGTCCGTATCTCGGGCAGCCGATCCGAGAAGCTGGCGCGCCTTAAGAGTGCCAGCCTCAAGCATGTATCCGGGCGGGTGCCCGGCGAGAAACTAGAACGTTTGACTCCGCGAAGCGACAGCGAGTACAACTCGTGGCCAGAGGTCACGGAGTTCTTTCCATGGATCCATGCTGGGTCCAAGGCGCATCGAGTGTGGCCAATCGCTGATACCGAAGCTGTCCTGAACCGACGTTGGAAGTCCTTTCTAAAGGCAGTACCTCGTCAACGTAGAGTCCTGCTAAGGGAGACGGGTGATCGCACGATCCGAAGCAGAGTCAGGCCACTCCTAGCAGCTGGTAGTGGCAAGTTGACGCCACTACATGATCTTGATCATGAAGCACCGAATGAGGGCATCGAACGATACGGATATCGAAGCTACGACCGTCAATGGATGTTGGCAGATAATCGGCTAGCTGATCGTCCTAGAGCCTGTCTCTGGAGGGTTCGTGGCGCCTCTCAGGTGTATCTTACGACGCTCACCTCTACGGTCATCGGCACCGGACCAGCCTTAACCGTTACCCCATATGTCCCTGACATTGATCATTTTCGAGGGTCTTTCGGAGCCAAGAACGTCATGCCGCTCCACCGCGACGCGCGCGGCAGCGAACCCAACGTCCCGCAGGGCTTGCTCACGGTCTTGAGCGAGCAACTCGGCGGAGAGACCTCTGCGGAGGATCTGCTCGCCTACGTCTACGCTCTTGCCGGGACGTCTGCTTTCAGCGGTCGATTCAACGATGAGTTGGCAGAGGCAGCTGGCCCGATCCACATCCCGATTACGGCCGACCCTGACCTGTTCAGGCAGGCGGTGACACTGGGTCGTGACCTCCTGTGGTGGCACACCTGGGGTGAGCGTTTCGCTCCCGAAGGCCAGTCCCCGCTGCCCGAGGGCCATGCCGAGGAGGTTCGCCCCGTCGAAGGCATGCCCGAAGACTTCGACTATGACCCCGAATCCCAGACCCTCACAGTCGGTACTGGCGCGTTCGCCCCGGTAAGCCAGGAGGCCTGGAACTTCGAAGTCTCCGGCCTCAGAGTCCTCCGCTCCTGGCTCGGCTACCGCATGAAGAACCGCAAGGGCCGCAAGTCCAGCCCCCTCGACGACATCCGCCCCACCCACTGGACCCAGACGAAGGAGTTCTTGCTCGTCCTGTCGATCATCGAGCACACCATCGAGGTCACCCCCAGAGCCGCCGCCCTCCTAGACCAGATCGTCAACGGCCCCCTCATTCCAGCCTCCGACCTGCCAACCCCAACCCCCGCCAACCGCAAACCCCCCAAGACTTAGGACGAACTTGAATCCCTTGCCCGGGTTGACGCCCTTTGTCGGCGAGTCACGTCACTTGCTGCTTGACGGCTTGGTGCAGCTCTACGACGATGTCAGGCAAACTGGGATGTCGCGCTGGGTCTCTCTGGAGGCACCTTCGGGCTGGGGCAAGACCCGCGTGGGCCGGGAACTCTATGCTCGTTTGGCAGCGAGTCAGACTGAACCCGCCTATTGGCCTGGGGCCATAGCAGACACGCGGCGCAAGGCCACGTTCCCCGAGCTAGTACCGCGCGACCGCGGTTCGGTGCCTGAATTCCTATGGTGGGGGATAGCGTGCTCGACCCGCGACGACTTGCCCACGAACGCTCTTATAGCGGATCTCCGACAGATCGAAGTCCATGCTCCCTATGTTGAGGTTGCATGGAAGCGGTTGGAACCGGGTTGGAAGCGGCACCAGGACCAGATCGCTCATGTAGGAAGGATCGTCCTAAAGGAAGGGGGCTCGGTGGCAGCCGCAGCCGCCGCAGAACTTGTCGGTGTGTCGACGGGACTCGGATTGGTCGTTCGTCTGGCGCGTTGGACAAAGGGCCAGGTTCAAGAGCGTCGAGAGAAGGAACGCCTGATCTCCGATAGCGAGATACTCCGCATTGAACCGTCGTTGGATATCGTCGAAGACACTGTAGAGGTACTTTCCCGAGCGAGTCGTCCCGGGTTCCCAATCGTGCTCTTGATAGAAGATCTTCACAAGGCTGATGGCGTTCTCTTGAAGTTCATTGACGCGCTGCTCACTCGCGCCAGCCACCTCCTAGTTGTCTCAACCACGTTGCCCGATGTTCTAGAACAGCACGCGAAGCTAGCGGATCTTGTTGAACATCATTCACGCCGACTTCACCGTGTCGGATATCTACAGCCTGCAGATGACCCATTCCCCGCTGGCGCTGGTCTGACTGCGCTAGAGCCGGCGGCACGCGCCGAGATCCTCAGGTACCATTTTCCGGAAATTGCACCATCGACAGAGAACGCACTTCTTGCACGTTACGCTAGTCCACATGATCTGGAGATTGTCTGCCGTCTTCCCAAACATCGTAAGAACCATCCTGTATTGCGACTCGATCTGGATGCCATTAGTCGGTTACCGAGCGGCATCAAGCAGTTGTACGAGGAATATTGGGATCAGCTCCCACGGCCCATGCGAATGGGTTTGGCGGTTGCTGCTGTGATCACACCCGTGAGTATCAATGCTATCGATTCTGGGGACCTTCGGTCCTGGGATCACCGTCTCCTATTGGAAGTGCTGAGTTCTGTAGAGTTTCCTATGACAACTACTGATGAGATCGTAACCGGACTTGAAGTAACTCCGAACGCGTACGCATGGGTTCATGTCATTGATGACTGTCTTCGCTCGTTCTCCGATGATACACAGCTGGTAATAGCGTCTGAGAAGGGCTTGGAAATGCTAGATGAAGAGCTTGATAACCCTCGCAACGTGATTCTCGATGAACTAGCTTCATGGTGGCTTCAGAGTCCCCCCAGATCTACGAGCACAATCCACGAAGCCCGAACAGTCCTAGCACTTCGCGGCGAAGGGTTCCTTGACGAAGATGACATCGCAGCTGGTGCGACTTTGACCATTCTCGCCGACCTAGCCGATCCACCACGAGAGGTTCAAGAGCGGATAAGACTCTTCGAACACTTCTGCGAACTCGACCCCCGCGGATTCGGTGCCGATACTGCTCAAGCCATTCGAAGCCGTGGTGCCGACGCACTCGGTGAAGCCGGGCGCGTCGAAGAGGCCATCACCGCCTATCGGGACCTGCTGACCGAGCTACGGCTTGCCTTCCCAGGCGAGCACTCAGACACGCTCGCAGCTCAAGTCAGGCTGGCTGGCTTGCTCGGCGAAGCCGGCGGTGTCGACGAAGCGGTCGCCTGTCTCCGGCGTCTGTTAGACGAGTTTTGGCGCGTTCTCGGGCACGATAACCCCGACACACTTGTAGTCCACAGCAATCTAGCGCATTGGCTCGGGGAGGCGGGCTGCGTCGAGGAAGCGATAACTACCTATCGAGAACTAGCTAACTATGAGAGATCTGTACTCGGAGATGATCACCCCTACACGCTCACAACGCGCGGCAATCTGGCCCGGTGGCTCGCAGAGGCCGGACATGTCGAGGAAGCGACTTCAGTTGGCAGAGGTGTGCTGGCTGATCGGTTAGACACTCTCGGCGACGACCATCCCGACACGCTCACAACCCGCGGTAACCTTGCGATGGCACTTGGTCAGAGCGGGCGCGCCCCGGAGGCGATTACCGACTACGAAGAGCTGCTGGTAGACATGGGGCGCGTGCTCGGAGACGATCACCCCACCACGCTCACAACCCGTGGCAGCCTCGCTGCGTGCCTGAACGAAGCCGGGCGCGTTGACGAGGCGATAGCCGTTTACCAAGACCTCCTGGAGGACCAACGGAGGATCCTCGGAGACGATCACCCCGACACGCTCGTGACCCGGAGCAACCTGACTGGACTGCCCAGTGGCACAGCTGAGAGCGCCCAGACGATGATCGCTACTTGCCGAGAACTGCTGTCCGACGAGTTGCGAGTCCTCGGCGATGACCATCCCCTTACACTTGCAACACGCGGAAACTTGACGGACGGGCTCGGGAGGGCTGGCCGTGTCGCCGAAGCCATCGCCGGATACGAGGAATTGCTGGTCGATCTGCAGCGAGTCCTCGGGGAAGACCACCCTACTGTGCTCGTTGCCCGAGGCAGCCTCGCCCACTGGCACGGAGAGGCAGGGTACGTTGACAAGGCAATCGCTGCCTACCAAGAGTTGTTGACCCACCAGCGTCGAGTCCTCGGAGATGACCACTATGACACACGCGCAACCCTAGGGAACCTGGCCGGGCTACTCGCCCAGATTGGGCAGCTAAGTGAGGCGATTGCTGCGTACCGAGAGTTGCTGACTGTCCAGCGTCGAGTCCTCAGCGAAGACCATCCCGATACTCTTGCAATACTGGGCAGTCATGCCTATTGGCTCGGCCAAGCGGGACGTTTCGAAGAAGCGATTGCTGCGTACCGAGAGTTGTTGACTGTCCAGCGTCGAGTCCTCGGAGAAGATCACCTTGACACGCTGGCGACCCGCAACAATCTTGCCGCGGCGCTCGGCCAAGGTGGCCGCGTCTCCGAGGCCATGGCCATCTACGAAGACCTGGTAGGCGACTTGCGGCTCATACTTGGTGACGATCACCCCACGACGCTCACGTCCCGCGGCAATCTAGCTGGACTGATTGGTAGCACAGGGCGTGTCCAAGAGGCGATAACCATCTACTATGGCTTGCTCGACGAACTGGAGCGCGTGCTTGGAGACGATCACCCCACCACTCTCATGACCCGCAGGAACCTTGAACACTATCTCGCCATGGGTGAAAGCCACTAGTCTCCTGGTGAACCACTGCTCTCAGTCGCACGGCGATTGGACACTGCGAGCCAGTCCTTGTGGAGCCGTTCGGTCTCTAGCAGCACACTATTCCACGTTGTGAAGACGAGGCGGGGACTCTGGACTGTCTCGAGGTTCTGTCGCATTCTGTCAGCTTCCGATGTGTAGCCTTGGGCGATCATCATCCCAACGACTCGGAGTGGTTTGTCCGATCTCGATTGACTCTCGTGGGCGGCCAACGCGTACCGGTGGAATCGTGACACTTCGTTGTGATTCACAGTTCGTGGCTTGCCACTCGGATGGCTGCCGCGCTTGATCTCGACGACGAGAAGCTCATCGTGGGTGTACGGGGATCTGGGGCCGAGAGCGAATAGGAAGTCCATGCGTCCGTCGGGCTCGTCCTGCTCGGGCATGATTCCCAGATCAGAGAGTCGAACTTCGTCATCTAGCAGGTACCACCGCGGATCGAGCAGCCACGGGTGCTTCTTGATGTGATCGTGGATGGTCGGAACCTCTGTCGCGCCGCCTGCAACGAATCTCCGCAGTTCGGCGATCGTCTTGAGTCTGGCTTGGATGATCGTCTGGTTGCGGCGAGCATCGATGAGGCCGAAGCGTTGCACGACTTCCCAGATCTGCGTTTGAAAGTCCGGTGTGCTGCTGTCGATGCTCTCAAGGAGTTCTCTGACGATGGTGTCCTCGTGGGCGTCGACTATGGAACCGACGAGAGCCCTTGCCTCGTCGACATCGATAGCTGGGATCTTCGACACCGCGCGGGCCACTCGTACCATCCGCTGCCGTTCCTCCGCGTCAGTCGCTCCATTAGGTCTGTGAAGTTGCTGAGATCCAACCCTTGGGCTACCCGCTGTTGCCGGAGGCTGCTCCATTCCCTCAGTGCGCGGCGTATCAGGTTCTTTCCCCAATCGACGAAGTCGTTGAGCCGCTCGTCCTCCAGTCGCAGTTGGTCGCGGTTGGCCTGAATCAAGTCGGTGTCAATGTCGTAGCCCTCGTCGAGCCAATCTGCCTGCACCTCGCCGATCAGGTACTCCTGCCCGAGTTGTCCCTCCGCGCCGGCGGTGCGCTGGAAAAAGAACGGCCTCTGCACCATCTTCCCGCGGGCGAGCACCGACACGCCCTGCATCTCCTTCTCTCGAAGCGGCTTCTCGGTGAAGCCGATCCACCAGCGGACGGGGCCCATAGGCAGCTTCATCTCGCCCCAGCCGTCAGCTGTTTCGCTGACGACAGCATCGAACAGTAAGCCGTCGCGGGGGAATCGGAGATCGAGGTCGTAGTCGAAGCGGCCTACCTCCTCTCCGTTGACGACGATCTGCATTGCGTTCGTGTCGAGAGCGAAACGGCGCGCCAGCGAGCGCCGGAACTGAGCGTCGTTCATCGCCCGTCGAGGCCGCAGCACCGCCAGGGTGATGCGTGTTCCGTGAGCGAGCGAGTTGCCCTCAGCGTCACGCAGCACACCATCCTCCTGGGCGGGCTCAACCTTGTAGTCCTCGGTCGGCTCGAGATCGCGGATGCGGTCATAGTCGAGACGGAAGTTCGTGACCTCTCCGTCAGCGCCCACCGTCAGGCACTCGAGTATCTTCGCTGTGCCGAACGCCGCGAGCTTGCCGATGCCCTTGCGCCCGTGCAGCGGCCTCCCGCCATCCGTGCGATCCTGAGCGAGTTCAACCCGCCGCTTTCGCCCCACCAGCAGGTAGCGCGTCTCCGCGTCCGCATAGGACATGCCGACGCCGTCGTCGGTCACGACGATTCGTTCATCCTCAGTCCAAGGCCTGCCAAGCGGGATCTCGATCCAGACGTTGCGTGCGTCGGCATCCCACGCATTCGAGATGAGTTCTGCGATGGTCGCAGTCGCGCCCGGGTATAGCTGAGCGCCGAGCTGTTCAACTAAGGATCCCAGGAAGCGTAGTTTCAGCGGCCTGCGGCTGCCTTCATCCATGGCCCGATCGCTCCATTGCGTGGTGTTGCTGTCGGTCGAGGCGCTGTACGGCCTTCAGGACACGTTGATCGCCGAAGGAGGCGAGCCCGGCTGTCTGACCGGAAAGCAGCTGGGCAAGCGACCTTCCATGCAACTCTGTGAACTTGGGAGGAACGGCCTCACCGATAATGGTGCGCACGAACGTCGGTCCCCAGCGGTCTAGGGCTGTTCCCCAGTCGAAGTCTGCGGGAAATGTCTGGAGGTAAGCACACTCGAACGGGCTCAGCAGACGGTTCTCGAAGGGGTGGATCGTCAGGTCGGAGCCGACATGGCCGCTTGCGGTCGTGATCGTCGCTGCCGGAGTGTCGGGTGACATGCGGGCGTAGCTGGAGTTCCGGAAGCCCTTCACCAGCCTGTACGAGCCGTCCTTCTCGCGGACAACCGGGCGGAGCAGCGGCGCCGCACAGATCGGGCAGACGGCATCCTCAGGTCCGACTTCTACGTCGCCGCACTGCTCGCACTGGGAGTTCTGCCATGCACGGCCGCCGGAGCCTGGGGGAATCGCTGCCACCATCCGGTACTGGCGACTGTCGCCCCAGACCGGCACGGCGTGCATCGGGTTGGACTCGTCGCGTGCTCCGGCAGGGGTCATCGCGTCAAGCGGCTCGGCACCGAGGTCGGCCAGGGCCTCGCCGAGAGTCTTCGGCGCTGACGATTCTGGCTGGGAGGACGGACACGGGCAGGGAACAACCTTGGCGCGCTCAAGCAGTCCGAGCGAGGGCTCGTCCCGCCTGATGAAGGTCAGGAAGGCGCGGACGCGGCGCTGCGCGACGCCGTAGTCGGCCAGGTCCGTCAAGAACGGAAAGGCGCGGTAGTCGTCTCGAAGCAAGCGAATCAGCAGGGCCGCAGCCGATGTGGCCTCACCGGTTGCGGGGTCAAGAACGAGGCGGGACAGGAACGCCGGCACGTTCTCAACGACCACGACCCTCGGCTGGACCTCTCGGGCGACCTCAGCGATCACCTCGACTAGCAGATTCCGGGCGTCGCGGGTCCCGGCATGGGCGTCGCTCTCGTGGCCTCGGCCGCCGCGCGCCGAACTCATCCCCTGGCACGGGGGGCACGCCGACAGCAGCGCCGGCTGCACCGAGCCGCAGCCCTCCCGGTACGACGCGACCACCTCGGGCCAGGTCTCCCTCAGGTCGCCGACGACACCCGAGGCGTCGGGGTGATTGCGTAGTGCCACGTCGAGGCGGCGCTCGTCGATCTCGGCCAGCACCCTGAACCGGAAACCCGCACGCGCGAAGCCGACATCCCCCGCTCCGCAGTTGGAGAAGAGACTCACGGCTTCAAGTTCGCCCATCGTGTCCCCCTGCTGTCTGCTATCTAACAGCATCTTGGCATATCACATCATATACCGCTCACGTTCAAGACTGTGCACCCTCGGGCTGGGCTGCATGAGTCTCGACCCCGAGCGTAGTCAATCCTGTCGCTCCCATATGACATGAGCAGCGGAACGCATCGCCGCGCCGCTGGCCGCTGCTGCCGCCGGCGGAGGCTGAGCGGACCGCGCAGCGGCTGCGCGCCGAAACCGGCATCGGTGAGTCCGAGCCCCTCGATCTGCTGGCAGCCGCAGACTGCCTTGGCGTACAAGTCATCTCCGCCACCGATCTGGTCCCCATCGAACGGCTGCGAGAGATCGAGCGCCTGCAAGCCTTCGCGTTCTCTGCCTGCACCTTCGAGATCGACGAACGCCAGTTCATCGTCTACAACCCTCTCCGAAGCGAAGCACGGAGAGCGAGCGACATTGCCCACGAGCTCGCCCGCATCATCCTTCAGCACGACCTCACGGAGATCCAGTACCTAGACGGCGTCCCGTTCCGCGCATGCAGGCCTGACGAGGAGCAAGAAGCCACAACGCTCGGCGGGACCCTACTCTTGCCGCGGCCAGTCCTACTTGAAGAGGCCCGGCGCGGCGCAACCGTCGAGCAAGTCGCCAGAAAGTTCGGAGTGACTAGAGAGATGGCTCAGTTCCGTTGGAACACGACCGGCGTCGCCCGTCAAGCGGCAGCCGCCGAGGCCACCAGCCGCAGTGGCGCGCACTAGATCGCCGAGCGATCCTGACCGGGCACGGCGGCGGGCCGACGACGTCGGTGAGTGATTCCGCTCATCAGGTGGGCTCGGTGTGTCGAGCGCCTGCTACGGCGTGGCGCACTGTTTGCACTCTGCTGGATCACGCCGAGCAGCTGGGGCTGCGGGCAAGCCCGTGGGCGACTGGTGAGATAGACGAGGCAGAGCGAGTTCGCCGCGAACTCGAGAGGCGACTGTCGGTACGAGGCAACGCGGAGCCGTACAGCGGCGCCTTTGTGGGCCAGGTCGTGGGTGCTGTCACAACCTCCCTCGACGAGGGCGAGTTAGCGTTCGTGGTAGCGCGGGTCCTCGACGACCGCCATTGGCCGAGCTTCACCCATGCATGGCTCGAGGAGCGAGGCCAAGAGTTTGTGCTGGGCCAAGGCGAGCGGTACCCGGTGGACGAGATGCGACTGATGGGGGCCGTCGGCCATAGCTCGCGCCCGTATCGCCTCTCCTTGCCCGAGGGTGAACTGCCGCACGTTCGGCGCCGTTCTGAAGAGAACATCGAGGTAGTGGTGCAGGGCAAGCACGCGGCGATTCTTGATGGTCTCGTAGCTAGGGCACCATTGACGCTGGCTGCGGCTCTGATAAACGACACATGGGACGACTTGACGGTGCCGCCGAACTCCGTCGCTCCAAAGCGTCCCGACAGGCAGATGGCAAGAATCAGGCGGCTGCTGTTGCAAGCACGAGAACGGGATGTTGCCGCGGTCGTGCTTCCCGAGTTATGCGTGAACGCCGACATGGTTGCGCATCTGGCGACTGAATGGGCCGAGCAGCTGGACGCCCCGCTTCTGTTCGCTGGGAGTGTTCACCAGCACCACGCGGGCCAGCGCGTCAACCGCACCTCGGTTCTGCTGCCCGGTGTTGGCGTGGCCTGGACCCATGACAAGTTCTCCGTCTTCGAGACCCGGGACGGCGAGCGCGAGCCCATCGATCCCAAGCGGCCCAGTGTTGTGCTCGGATGCGGTGCCCTAGTGCGGGTAGCCACCGTCATCTGCAAGGACGCGCTTGATGTCGCGACTGCCAACTTGCTTGGCGATCTTGGAGTTCATCTGCTGGCAGTTCCTGCAATGTCGGAGGTGTTGGGCCCGTTCTCGACTGCGCCGGAGGTGTTGATCGCGCGTTCGCAGGGTGCGACCGTGGTAGCCAACAACCCGCGCGTGTGGGCTGGCGATCCGGTCGACCATGCCCTGCTCGGTCATCCAGTCCGAGGGATGAACCGGGTTGTGAGGCGGACCGGCGGCCGGGTACCCGACCTCGGGATCGCCCGGCTCGGCTCCGGCTGGGAGCAGTGAAGGCTCTCTGCCGCCGTGCGCCTCAGAAATACTTGACATATAGTTGACGTTGTGCAGAGCAACCAGTTGGACGAGTTCCTGGCGGGCGTCCGAGCGAGAGTCGATGGCGGCGACGATGTCGGCTTCGTAGCGTCAGGTGAGGCGCTGCTGGACGACGCCACGCCAGAGATGCTTGCTGCGGCACGAGCGGAGCTAGAGAGCGCCGTTCGGATACTGGAGCGCCGAGCTGAGGACACCACGGAACTCGTCAGGCTGGGGGAGAGGTTCACAGCGGTGCTCTTGGTGGCGGTCAGCGAGGAGGCGCAACGCGATGAGCGCGAGTACTCCCGCAGCCTTGCTGAGCGGATCCTTCGCCAACTTGGGGAGGGTCCGTCGGCACCGACTGACCTCGCGGAACGACTGGGTGTAGAGATCAGCCAGATCAGCCGAGCGGGCCGCGCCCTGCAAGACGACGGTCGTCTGGCCGTGGAGCGCGACGCTACCGACGGGCGGCGGCGGGTGTATCGGGCGACGACCAAAGGCAACGGCGGCGGGAGCGCCTGGAGATGGCGAATCCTCGCTGAGCGCCTCTCATCTCTGCACGCCTCTGACGTTGCCAGCGACCTGCTCCCCCATCGGGTCGGTGACGACCTGGACCGGGTTGCAATGGCGAAAGTGTGCGACGCGTTCGGCGCAGATTTGGCGGCGGGCCGCTACCAGCCGACCCCGTCTCACGAGATTGACATTCCCAAGCCAGCCGGGGGTCAGCGCCCAGCCGCGGCGCTTCGATTCGCCGACAGGCTCGCCTACGCGGCGTTGGTCGAGCGATGTCGCGCCCAGATCGAGGCGAGTCTCGTCTCCGACCGCGTGGTGCTGTGGCCGCGTGGCAAGCAGGGCGAAAAGCAATGGGTGAAGTTCGAAGGATTCGTCGCCAACAGTGCAAAGACTCATGTGCTCGCGGTAGACGTGCAGTCGTTCTATGACTCCGTCGGGCACGATCTCCTCAGTGACGTGCTGACGCGTGCGGACTGCGACTTCCAGGCGGTTGCGACGCTCACTGAGTGGCTGGGCGAGGTCATGGGTCGGCCGCGTGGACTTCCTCAGGGGCTCATCGCCTCGGATCCACTCGCTTCGGTGGTGTTGTGCCCGCTGGATCGCGCTCTAGCTCGCGAAGGTGTGCGTCATGTACGTCACGGTGACGACCTCCGAGTGGTCGGAACCTATGCAGAAGTGAGTGACGCCCTAAGGCTCGTGCGCGATGAACTGCGTGATCTCGGCCTGGTAATGAACGACGACAAGACCCGCGTTCTATGCCGTGACACCTACCTTGAGCGACGCAGCGAGATAACCCGCGGAGTTCAAGAGTACTTGGCGGCGACAGATCTTCTTGAACGCGACTCGGCGATCCATCGGCTGATAGGAGCGTTGGGGGCTGACGATGAACTGTCGTGGAGTTGGTACCACGACAGTCTGAGCGTCTCGGAAGTGCTCGACTCGGTAGGGGCTACTTTCGAGCCCAGCGACGCACAGGCTCTCATGATCTTGTTGTCCGAGGCGGCAGCCTCGGAAGCGGCGACCGAGATGTGGCGCACCCAGTTCCGTGACTGGTCGGCCGGCCGAACGCTGCTCGTGCGAGTTGGGATGTCGCTGTTGGCGGCAGCGGGCGCGGCCGCGCCTGCGTTTGATCTGAAGGCGTCGGTCATGGCACGCCCAGAGTACGCCGATGTGCTGTCAACCTACGTCGAGCAGGCTGCGCCAAGACACCCGACACAGGTTGCCGGACTACTACAGCGGATTGAGGCGACCGGCGTGACCTATGACGCACAGTGGCTTCGGCTGTACCGAGCGCTCGACGGCGTGACGTCGCCCGACTTCAACGATCTGGCCGAGACGCATCTCGGTTCTCCGAACCACAGCTGGATCCGACGGTTACGAGCGGCGCGGTTCATGGCTCGACGTGGTCGTCTTGATAGCGCGCATCTTCCTAATCTGTACGATGACGCACCGCACGCGTTGCGTGATGACGTGCTCGAGATAGTCGCCGCATGTTCGCCGATTTCGATGCCCTCAGTGCTCAGAGACGAAGGAAACGTCGTTGCCGCTCTGCTCGCTGAAGCCGCATAGCGACTTCTGCACGCTGCGCCGCAAGGCTTGCAGCAGGTTGATGCCCGGCGACCTCAACCACCCTGCTACCCACGAATTCGCGAAGGCTCAAGTTCTCTGGCGGGTATGACCGGATCCATGCACCGATCAGGGCGCTCGTGTCAAGAACGTACGCATTCACCACCCCCCGAGTTCTTTCTCAAGCTTAGGAAGGTGATCGACACGCATGTCAAGAAGCGTCGAGAGTGACGACAGTGAAATAGCATCTCGGTGATAGGCGTCGAGCACAAGCCGAACATACGGCTTGCCTTGATCGCGGATGACCATGCGATGACGGGGAGGGCCTCCGCCTGATGGCGCCGCCTGAACTTGAGGCAGGGTTTGACCGAGATCCCGGTAGGCGGCGAGATCGGTGCCCGCGGGGCCAGCAGCGCCTCGCCGGCGGGATCGTCGGGACGGTGACCGGCGGCCATCGCCCACCTGAACGCCAGAGAAACGCTGGCGAACCCTGCGAGCGGGACTGAGTGCTCGGATTGCAGCCACGCCATACATCGCCAAGAACGCGGTCTTGCCGGTGCCCCACCCGCCGTCGAGCCCGACCACCGCCGGTCCGTCTATACAAGTTGCCTCTATATCGAGTTGACTCTATAGTAGCTGGGTGGCGTGGGAGATCAGGGCTACAGCGCAAGTAAGGTCCTGGCAGGCCTCGCTCGGCGAAGAAGAGAGACTCTCGTTCATCGCTGCCTTGGAGGTGCTCCGCGAGGGCGGCCCGACGCAGGGGCGTCCCATCGTCGAACGGATCCACAGCTCCCGATATCAGAACATGAAGGAACTCAGGCCCCGCGGCGACGGCCGGAACCTGCGCATCCTGTTCATGTTCGACCCGCGCCGGCAGGCGATCCTGTTGTACGGGGGCAGCAAAGCCCGACAGTGGAACGACTGGTACCGGAACGCCATCCCGGAGGCGGAGCGCCTATACGAGCGCTACCTGGCCGATCTCCAGACCCGTAGCTAGCACTGTCCACGATGCTCCACACCACCCCACCACCACCACAGGAGATAGACCACATGACCTACTACGACTTCGATGAACTCGTTGGCGACTTGACCCCTGAGCAGCGGGCTCGGGTCGAGACCCTCAAGGAAGAAGCCCGCGCCGAGATCGTGGCCTGCAACCTCAAGGAGTTGCGGCTGCACCGCAATCTCACCCAGACCGAGTTGGCTCAACGCCTTGACCGCGCCCAGGCGTCCGTGTCGGCAATGGAGGCCGCCGCCGACAACCTGGTGTCGACTCTGCGGATGGCGGTCGAAGGCATGGGTGGCCGCCTCGAGGTGACCGCCGTATTCGACGACGAGCGCATCCCGCTGACCACCCGCACCCGCACAGCCCACCGAGAAGGCGAGGAGTGGCCTGGCGCTGTCCTGGCGTCGCCCACGGGAATCGTCTGATCGTCAGTCAGTCGCCCCGAGATTTGGTGTCTCTTCCAGCATCTAGACGCTCTCCCGGTGTCGGGCACCTGCCAGCCTGCAGTTGCCCGAGAGACACAAACCGCCACTCGACTTCTTGATCGGATCAGTGGTTGAAGTAGTCAGGATCCCTAGCGCGACGGTGGGTCGGACGGAATGAGCGGCCCGAGTCCTCGATTGCGTCCGCGATGCGGCGCGCTTCGGCTGTCGTCAGGTAGCCGTCGGCTACAGCGGTTCGGAGGATGTGGATCGAGTCGATCACCCGGCCTACGCCCAATAAGGGGCGCCGCCGAGCGAACTCGTAGGCGCCGTTGTCGTCGGTGGCGAACTGCCCGGTGTGCTTCTCCGCGAAGTAGATGCCTTCGGCCTCGCCGCGGTCGCCTTTCGGTGGCTCTCGGCCGTTGTTCAGCCCCACCTGTAGGCGATACACGACGGCCAGTTCGCCAGCCGCAGGCTCGGCTGGCGGGCCGAGCCAGGCTTCTCCGAGGATGTCTGAGCAGTGCAATTCGCCTTCCTGCGCAGCAGACTCGATCTCAGCGCGGATTGCTTCTGTCCATCTGGGCTCGGGGCGGTGACCGTGGCAAGCCTGGAGAATGTCCGTGCGCTCGACGGCCGCGAAGTGGCGAAGAGTCACGGCGTCATGGATCACAGGGCCCATGCGCCGATGGTACGAGCCGATATCAGGCCGCTACGGGATCCTCGTCGAAGCTCTGGAGCGCCACATCGGGCGGATCCACGGGGGCCGAGTAGTCGCTGTCGATGGCGTGGGCCGCCTCCGGCCCGGTCGAGTTGAGTGCCTCGATCATGTCGTCGACCTCGACGTCAAGCAGCCGCGCCAGGGGTCCGGCCCCCACCGTTCCATCCAGCGCTCCATGGAGGCACCTGGTGGTGAGCAGCGTAGGCGGCCGCCGTTCGGGCCTTGCTCCTCGCGCGGCCAGCAGGCTGCGGGCGATCTCATCGCTGTCCAGGTAGTTGACAAGGCCGGCCCACCTGATCCGTCGCAGGCGGTTCCGCCCGTCAGCGTTGATGATTCCCAGGTTGTGGAGGCGGTAGATCAGAGTCTCATAGCTGACGCCGAAGCGCAGAAGCATCCGTGCCAGACAGTCTGCGCCCCGACCGTGCCGGTCGATGGCCTCGCGGACCTCCTGCTCGGGCAACAAGAACGCAGCCGCGAAGGCGTTGGCCAGCCGCTCCTCGTCGGTCCGGGCCCGCATGTCGGTGTCGATGTTGATCGTTGCGCCGTCACTGTTGAGGACATGCCCCAGCTCGTGAGCCAGCGTGAACAGAGCCCTGGATCTGAGCTGGTCGGCGTTCACGAGGATGAAGGAGAACACCGGATCAGTGATCGACAGGCCCAGCGGCGCATCCTTGCCGAGGCTCTCGACCATCACATCCACGCCCAGCCGGTCCTCGATTGCTGTGGCCAACTCCGTGAGACGGTCCTCCCCCTCAGCCGATGGAGCGAGGCCTCGCAGAGCCCAGTCGGCCAGAACCTTGGCACGGTGAAGCCATCCCGCATCCCGCTCCGGAGGCTCACCGATGCTGACAGAGGCAGGATGACCGCCGTCGTTCAGCACCTGGTGCAGTTCCGCCAGAGCCGTGATCCGCATCCGAGCGGCCCGGCTGCCGCCATCATCGCCGTTGGTGCGGTGAGCTGCCGGAAGCCGCCCCAACAGCGAGTCGGGCTCCAGAATCGCTAGTTGCGACACACCCAGGAAATCCGCGATAACGCCGAGTTCGGAAGCCTTCACGCTGCGCCGGTCGTTCTCGAGATTGGACACCGCGCTGGGATCCACCCCCAGCGCCCTCGCGAGGTCCGCGGCCTTGAGTCCCGCGGCCTCCCTCAGCCGCCGGACCTGGCGGCCGATGGACACGTCCACGGCGAAAGTATGGAGGAATCTTGTGGAAATCGCAAGTCTTTGTTGGGTACAAGCGGCATCCAGGCCAGTACAAGTCGCATGTTCCTGTGGGCAAGAGGGGCTCGGACCGGCATGAGTGTCACACGGGGTGTCTAGGGTTCGGCGCCCATGGGCTCTTCGATCGATCTCGACGGGCAGGCGCTGGAACTGCGGCGGCTGACTGGCAACACAGCGGCTGAGCTCCGTGCGGACCAGTTTCGGGCGATCATGACGCTGGCTGGTGAGCGAGGCCGGGTGCTGCTGGTGCAGCGGCGGGGTGGGGCAAGAGCGCGGAGTACTTCATCGCCGCCGGGCTGCTTCGAGACCGCGGACGAACAGGGCACGGTGTTCAGCATCGACCGGGTCCGCGGCGAGTTGCTCGCAAGGCAGCCGTACTGAGGACCTTGTCAGGTGGGTGCGCCGCGATGTTCCCGCGTACCGGTATCATCTCAGCGATATCATGAGCATTCATGTGTTGTCCATATAATATGACTGGCCTCATCGATCCAGTGCGGTGAGGGCTCGTCCAGTGGAGCAGCAATTGCGGAGGTGGCGACGAGCATGTACATCCAAGGCGACGGCCGCATGGCCCGGCGGTACGCTCGGTCTGTGTCCGATCCCGAAGAGTCTGGACCCGTCAGTCTCTCTGAGCCCGAGGCTGGCTTGGAGGCCCGGCCAGGCGCGAAGTTGCCTGAGGACTCTGCGGTCGACGGCGTCCTCCTTCTGGCCCAACAACATCCGGAGTTGGACTGGGACGACCCCGAGGGCGCTCTCGAGACGCTCGCCATCCTGCATGACCCGGCGGCGATCGCCGACCTGGAAGAGGCAGAACACGACATAGCGGCCGGCAATTTGCTGCCCTTGCATCGCTATGCGCCTCCTGGCTAGACCAAGTACGAAGGGGACTGGATCGACTCTCCGTAGCTGATCGCTCAAGGGCGTTGCAGATCATCGGGTCGCTCGACGGCGATCCAACTCTCGGAGCCTCAGACCTCGAGTCCCGTACCCTCACGGGGGGTCGGTACTCTGAGAGTTCGTCCCGGTCAGCCAGAAGGCCTGGGACCTCGAGATCTCCGGGCCCTCGTGCGATCTCTGCCCCGCACTTCTGCGATGAGTGCCTCGACCTCGTCGAGCCAGCCGTTGAGTTCGGACTCGATCGGCGGGAGTTCGTAGGCGTGGTGGTGGCAGGCTGATGAGAGGACGTGCCAGGAGTATCGGATCCGGCTGGCGAGTTCGGGGTCGATGTACTCGGGCAGGCATGTCAACTGTGCCCTTGCCGACGCATTCTCGACGCCCGGCGCGGCCTGTGCCCACAGTTGGTCGAGAGTGATCTCCAGTGCCTGGCGGCCGAGGATCGCTGAGGCCCGGGGCCATGTGCCAACCAGGTCGGCACGCGGAACCCGCATTATCGATCGGGCGAGGTTGAGCAAGTGGATCGGCAGGAAGCGGTGCGCGATCTCCGTCACAGCGCCGCCAACTCCTTGGCAAGCGACTCGGCGCTGTTGATGAACCCCTTGAGGTCGGTTCCCTCCGGTGCACCCGAATGCGCCATCTCATTGCATGACCTCGCCGTGTCGGCTGCCCAGAGCCCGAACTTGTTGTTGATGGTGCGGTAGACGTCGCCCGCACGGTCGGCGTCCCCATAGAGCGCGATGGCGATGCGAGGGAGCAGTCTCGGGGCATCGGTCCACATCTCCTCGTACTCGTCTACGCCCATTCCGATCTGGAGGAGGCGTCTTCGACCCGACTCCAGACACGCGGCCTCGATGGCCTGCCGGCACAGGTTGGGAACGACCCGCCGGGCCACCTCTTCAGGGAGCCCACCGCTGAGTTCTACGGCTCTGGCGTCTTCCACTGCGGCTTGTACCGGGTCGAGAGAGGTCTTGAGTTCCACGCGTGACTTGGGACGGCGGGTCACCGACAGGATGGTCGCGGGAATCTGGAGTCGGCGGACCGCCGTCGGGAGCCGGTCGTCGTGGGTGAACACCACCACCTGGCGCGTCTTCGCCAGGCTGTGCAGCACCCGTGCCAGTCCGTCGACCCGCACCGGGTCCATCGCCTGCACGGGATCGTCGAGGATCGCGAACCCGAACGGGCTGGTCTCGAACTTCACCCTCGGGATGAACAGGCTCAACGCCAAGGCATGCAGTTCGCCCTGTGACATGACTCCGAGCGCGACGCTGGAGTCCCCGTCGACGGTCACGTCCATGACGACCTTCTTGGTTCCGAGTCGCACGTCTTCGAGCGTGACGTTGGAGCCGACGGCCAGGGTCTCCCAGACATCCGCGACCTGAGCCTTGACCGAGTCGAAGCGCTCGTCTCGGATGGCAGCCTCGCAACGCTTCAGCCAGTTCTCGGCGCTCTTGAGCGGTGTCACACGCTCCGCGGCGCTCAGCCCCTGGCGGGCGACCGGCAGCACTTCGGTCAATGACTCGGCCATCGGTCGCCACTGATCGGCGAGACGGTGTCTCTGTGTTGCAGCCGTGGCACGGACAGCCTCGGTTGCCTCCTCCACCTGCAGGCACACGGATTCAAGATGCAGGGCCAAGTCGAGTGGGGCGTCGGGCGCGTCGGTCCACGCCTGCCACGCTGCTACCAGCGCGGAGACATCGACTCCGATGTCTGTGTCCGCCGCAGCGCCGAGCACTTGCGGAACCCCTCCGATTGCTTCACGCGCCGTGCGTTGGGCACGGAGTGCTACGCGCCCGGCGTCGAGGACCTCGCCTGCCTCGGAGCGCAGTCGCGCGACTTCTCCCCTGAGATCCGCTACGCGCTCGCTGTGCAAGCCGTTGTCTCGGCCGCAGACCGGGCAGTCGGCGTCGCCGTGCTGCTCGTGCATCTCCACTGCGGCTTGGAGCAGCCCGGCCAGCCTCTCGGCCCGCTCGGCGTCGCTGCCCCGAAGTGCCTCCTGACGCTCCGCGGCCGACCTCAGATCGTTTGCTGCTTCTGCTACCCGGTCGAGGTCAGGCGCAGGAAGCTGCTCCAGCGCGGCGAGGAGACCCTCCCGTCGAGCGACGGCGGTGTCGGCGCCCGTGACGAGGGCCTCGATCCTGTCTAGGTCCCAAGCCCCGGAGAGCGCCTCCATCGCGGCATCGGCCCGCTCGTCGGGAGACCCTCGCAGCAGGTCTGTGACCTGCGAGACATGTTGCTCGGCCTCGGTTCGTTGCCTCTCCGCCGACAGTCGGGCCTGTCTCAGATTCTCGATGGGTGACTGCAATGCCTCCATGCCGAGCATCGGTGCCAGCGCGTTGTACCGGTCGATGGGCCGTCCCTCGGAGATCGTCGACAGCTCCTTGTAGGGCAGGAACGGACGGAACGTCCTGACCGCATCGCTCCATCCGAGCGAGCCGAGGGTCTGGCGGCCGTGGCCCGGCACCGTCACCGCAGTCTTGGCAGACTCAAGCTTCGCGCTGCTCCATTTCACGCGAACCGTTCGCGGTTTCCCCTCACCGTCGACCCGCAATTCCACGGTGATGGCGGGATCGTCCTGCGCATGGAGATTGCGCCAGCCGTTCTTCCATTCCAGTGACTTGCCGGCCCAGCGGAGCGAATCGCCCGTCAGTGCGAACTCCAGCGCCTCTGCGATCGATGACTTGCCGGAGCCGTTGCGCCCGACGACGAGTGTCAGCCCGGGCCCGGGCCGAAGATCGAGCTTGCAGGTCGGGCCGATGCCGCGGAACCCAGTGACGGCCACTGACTCCAAGTAGGTGCGGACAGGTGCCGACACCTCCCCCGGGTCCGCCACCGGACGATCGACTACAGCCCCATCGATCACATCGTCCAACCGGTCCCGCAGCGCCCCGACGATCAGGTTCTCGACCATGCCGCTCGCTCTTGCATCCGCGTCGAGCCGATCCAGAACCTCTGAAATGAGCGGATCGTTCACAGCCATGCCTCCATGGACGCTGTCGGTCGAGACATGACGCTATCGAGGGGCTCTGTCACACGAAGCGCTTCGTCACAGCGAGCCTCTAGCGTGCGGCGGCGATGGGACACGATCTTGAGACGGAGGCGCTGGGGCTGCTGAAGCGGCTGACCGGCAACCGGGCTGCTGAGTTCCGACCTGATCAACTCGAAGCGATTCTGGCGTTGGCGGGGGAGCGGGGCCGGGTGCTGCTGGTGCAGCGGACCGGTTGGGGAAAGAGTGCCGTCTACTTCATCGCCACGCGGCTGCTGCGCGAGCGGGGGCTCGGCCCCACGCTGCTGGTGTCGCCGCTGCTCGCTCTAATGCGCAACCAGATGGATGCAGCCGGGCGGCTCGGGGTCCGTGCCCTCACCATCAACAGCTCCAACCGTGACGAGTGGGACGAGGTCGAGAAACGGATCGAGTCCAACGAGGTCGATGTGCTGCTCATCTCGCCGGAGCGGCTGGCGAACCCGCAGTTCCGCGACGATGTGCTGCCCGTAGTCGGCCGGCGCAGCGGCCTGCTCGTGATCGACGAGGCTCACTGCATCTCCGACTGGGGCCACGACTTCCGCCCCGACTACCGGCGGCTTGTGCGGGTGCTGGACCTGCTTCCCGCCGGCGTGCCGGTGCTGTGCTGCACGGCCACCGCCAACGACCGGGTGGTGGCCGACGTGACCGCGCAACTCGGAGCCGACTTCGTGCCGGTCAGGGGGCCGCTCGCTCGTGCGGGTCTCCGGCTGCACGCCATCGACAAGCCTTCGCAGGCAGAGCGGCTGGTGTGGCTCGCCGATGTGATCGCGAGGCTGCCCGGCACCGGCATCGTCTACTGCCTGACCGTGGCCGACACCGAGCGGGTCGCAGGCTGGCTCCGCTCCCAACGCATCGCCGCGGTCGCCTACAGCGGAGAGAGCGACGACGAGCACAGGCGCGCCGTCGAGCAGGAGTTGCTCTCCAACGAGGTGAAAGTCGTCGTGGCGACGTCAGCGCTGGGCATGGGATTCGACAAGCCCGACCTCGCTTTCGTGATCCACTACCAGTCGCCGGGCTCGCCGGTCGCCTACTACCAGCAGGTCGGGCGGGCCGGGCGCGCCCTGAGGGAATCGGTGGGAATCCTGCTACGGGGCACCGAGGACGCCGACATCCAGGACTACTTCATCGGCTCGGCCTTTCCCTCCGCCGATCTCGCCGAGCGGGTAGTGGGTGAGATGGAGCGCCGAGCTGTGGCAATGTCGAAGCGCGAACTGCTCGATGAGGTCAATGTGCGGCCGAGCCAACTGGAGGGCCTCCTCAAGATCCTCGAAGTGGAGGGCGCGGTCGAGCGAGACAGCGGCCGGTGGCTGCGGACGCTGGCACCCTGGACCTTCGACCACGAACGGGTCAGCTCGGTCACAGCCCTGCGCAGGGCCGAGCAGCAGCAGATGCTCGACTACATCGGCACCGACCAGTGCCGGATGCGGCTGCTGCGCGGCTACCTCGACGACCACGACCCCGAGCCGTGCGGCATCTGCGACAACTGCACCGGAGCAAGCCTGGACCGGAGCTTCGACCCGGCCGCCGTGCAGCAGGCCATCGACTTCCTCCGCAAGTCCGAGCGCCGTATCGAACCCCGCAAGCAGTTCCCGGATGGCAAGCGGATCGCGGCCGAGTACCAGATCGAGGACGGGCGTGCGCTCACCCGCTGGGGCGACGGCGGCTGGGGCAGGCTGGTGCGCGCCGGCAAACAGCAAGACGGCAGGTTCGACGATCGGCTCGTAGTCGCGGCGCTGGATCTCCTCCGCGACCGATGGCGGCCCGAGCCCGCGCCAGGTTGGGTGGCGTACGTGCCGTCGCTGCGCCGCCCCGAACTGGTCCCGGACTTTGCGTCGCGGCTGGCGCAGTCGCTCGGGCTCGCCTGCAAGGATGTTGTGGTCAAGGTCCGCCATACCGAGCCCCAGAAGACGATGCAGAACAGCCAGCAGCAGTACCGCAACGTGCGAGACGCCTTCGAGATCAGCGGTGAAGTACCGTCGGGCCCGGTGCTGCTGGTGGACGACATGGTCGACTCGCGCTGGACATTCACTGTCGTCGGCGCACTCCTGCGCGAGGCGGGCGCTGGCGAGGTTCACCCGTTCGCGCTCGCGGACACGGCTGGGAGGTCGGGCGCTTGACTGACAAGGGGCGGACGACCTCTGCGGACATTGACGGCATCGAGATTGGGTGGGACGCGGAGGCGCCTGACGTGCATGTACCCAACGATGACTGGCTGGCGACCGTGCTGCTCGTCAGTCGTCTCGGCACGCTGGGCGCGCGACCGCTCAAGGCGTCGGAGTTCTGGAGCCTGCTCAAGTGCCTCGGCGTCTGGCTGCCTGGGCTGCCCCCGCCCGGCCGGGTCGCGGGGGCAACCGACGGCGAACGTGCCCGCCCCGGTGATGGGCCGAGCGTGCTGCTCGGCAAGAGCGCGGAGGAACTCGTCGGCGACTTCGGTGTGCCGGAGGGGGTCGCCGACCGCGTCGAAGCGCTCACCGAGAGGGCCCTGTCGCTGGCCTTCGAGTTGGAGCGGCTGGAGCAGACGGGCATCAGGACGCTCACCGCCTTCGATGAGCACTATCCGCAGCAGTGGCTCGCCCGGCTGGGAGCCAAGGCGCCCCCGCTGTTGCACGGGGCCGGTGCGCTTGAGTTGCTCGACGCACCCGGGCTGGGGGTGGTCGGCAGTCGAGATGTGGCAGAGGCCGGGGGCGAGGTGGCCAAGGAGGTTGCCCGGCTCGCGGCCGGCCGGGGCCTGCCGCTGGTGTCGGGAGGCGCCCGGGGTGTTGACCAACTCGCGATGGACGCGGCCTTCGAGGCTGGTGGAGCCGTCGTCGGGATCCTGGCGGAGTCGCTGTCGCGCAAGCTCAAGCGACCCGACGTGCGCAGGGCCGTGTACGAGGGCAGCACCGTCATGTGCACCCCCTACAGTCCCGGCGCCCCGTTCAGCGCTGGCAACGCCATGGGACGCAACAAGCTCATCTACGCGCAGGCCGCGCTCACGGTGGTGATCGCCAGCGACGACGGCTCCGGCGGCACCTGGTCCGGCGCAACCGAGGCCCTCAAGCACGGCTACGGGCCGGTCGCGGTGTGGCGGGGCGATGGCGAAGGACCCGGCAACGGGCCGCTCCAGCAGCGAGGCGCCCTACCCGTGTCCAGCGTCGACGACATCGAGTCGCTCCTCGACGGTGCACCGGCATCACGCTCCGAACTGCCGTCGGCATCAGCAAGCACATCTGAACAACAGTCCCTGTTCGCCACAACACCGCCTGGATAGCACTGACAGTGCCGGTCGATGGCCTCGCGGGCCTCCTGCTCGGGCAACAAGAACGCAGCCGCGAAGGCGTTGGCCAGACGCTCCTCGTCGGTCCGGGCTCGCATGTCGGTGTCGATGTTGATCGTTGCGCCGTCACTGTTGAGGACATGCCCCAACTCGTGAGCCAGCGTGAACAGAGCCCTGGATCTGAGCTGGCTTCGCACGGGCAACGAAGACGCCTGTGGGCTACTTCTTCCTTTCTGAGCCTCCCGACGATGAAGTCCCGATCCCGGACCTGCGCACCTTCAGCGACAGGGGGGTGGTCCGCCCAAGCCCCGACCTGCTCGACACGATCTACCAGTGCCAGCAACGGCAGGACTGGTACCACGACTACGCACGGAGTATCGGGCTCGGTCCGGTTTCGCACGTTGGCTCGCTGGCGACCGCCGCTCCCGTTGAGGAGGCGGCCTCCGTGATCACGGCCGCCCTCTCGTTCTCCGTGGAGCAGCCAGGAGCGAACTGGTCCGAGGCGTTCGCTCGCCTGCGCGATCAGGCCGAGGACGCTCACCAGTACGTGGTGGTGACCCACGAAGTCTTCAGCCCTCCGCAGGAGATCAAGGTCCCCTACGGAGGGAAGGTCCGCACACTTCGCACAATTCTAACTGTATGATATGTGCGTGGTGTTAGATCGTGCGATGAGCCGGAGGTCTCTGACCGCCTCCAAGCGGGACCAGGAGCTGTTCGCGATGGTACCCGAGATGGAGGTGCTTCGGGGTGCGCAGGAGTTCGGCCTGAATGTGTACGTCGGCGGTGGGCCTGGCTCTGGGAAGACCACACTGCTGCGGCGTGTCGAGCACGAGTACCCCGGCGCAGCCGTGTTCGCGAGAGCTGAGCCGGCCAGGTCGGCTTCCGGATTGCTCGAAGCGATCGCGTCAGCGGTTGGGCCTCCCCTTACTGTGCGGACCCGGCTGGCGGGAACTGAACTTGATGTGAGACTTCTCGAAGCGACTCTCTCGGGCGTTCTGGGTGATTGGGAGGACGCAGACGAGGCGCAGAGGCCCCGTTTGGTGCTGGTGGACGGGGCCGACGAAGAGCAGATACGGGTGCTGTTCGGCCGTTATCGGGACTCGCTATGGGACCTTCCCCTCACATGGATCGTGGCGGGCAGGAGGAGCACCCCACCCGCGCCCGCCGACGCCTTCTTCGATCGGGTACTTCATCTTGCGCCATGGCCTCAACAGCAGATTCAGGAACTGATCGGATTGCGGGTACCTCAATGGCCAGCAGCCTGGCGCGATGAGGTGGCCTCGATTCTGGCCCCGGCAACTCCATCGCAGGTCCTGCTCGACCTCCAGACTCTCGTGCTGTCGAGCAACCGGACTGAACTGCTTCAATGGCTCGCCGACGAGCGCGCCCAGGCGTCGAGCTTGCCTGGCCGACTGCGTGGTCTCTATGAGGCGCTAAACCAGGCGGGACCCACCCACGCGGGCGACGAGTGGCTCCTGGATGCGCTCGGAGTAAGCCGCTCCAGGGTCGTGCACTGCTTGAAGGAGCTCGAGTCCTTGGGGCTGGTGCGAGCCGAGCGCGACGGACGCAGGGTTCGCTACACCTCACGCCGGTACTCGTTGCTGGCGGGAATCCTGGGGCCTGAGGCAGCGGGGAGGGCGGCGGCAGACCCGTCCGCAGCCGGCGCGCTCGTTGACACCTCACGGGCATTTGTCGAAGACTTGCAGCGCCGATAGGCAAGAGACCCATGCCTCTTTCGCTGCATCTGCTTACAGATCGGTATGTCTTCGAGAGCAGCCCTACCCGCCACGACTTGGGCGCGTTGCATGTGCCGTTCGACGAACTGACACAGCCAGGCCAAACGGAGGCCCGGCTGGACGCCGCCGTGCGGCGGCGAGAGCCAGCTGCGCTGATCGGCGCGAGCGGCTCCGGCAAGTCCAGCGTCATCGCCCACATGCTCGGCCCGCTGGCCGAAGGCGTGGCGCCGCTCTTCGTGCCGTTGGCTGCCATGCCAGCCGAGACGATCGACACGCCCGTCCACCTGGCGGACCACCTGCTGTCCACGATCACCCGACTCGCCGGCTCGGCCGAGGCGCGCATCGAAGCCGATCTGGCGCCCGGGACGACGATGATCACGAGGACTCGTAGGGTCGGCGGTGGACTCGGCTGGGGGTGGATGAGAGGCGAGATTGCCCGCCAAGTCACGCACCAAACCAAGTTGGAGGACCGCGCAACCCTCGTCGACAAGACAGACGCCCTTGCGCAGGTTCTCGCTGTCGTCTCTGCCGAGGGTCTCCAGCCGGTACTAGTGTTCGACGACACGGACCGGTGGCTGCGCAACGGCGGCACCAAACTCGTGGAGAGCTTCTTCGGCGAAGGGGTGCGTTGGATGTTGGAGCTGCCCGCTGCCTTGGTAGTGGCGGCGCATCCCCACTACTTCGAGACCACTCCCCGAGACCGGCTGCTGCAGTATCTCGACACCCGCATCACGATTCCGCAGCTCCCAACCACCGCGGCGATCGACGCGATCTTGCGGCGGCGGATCAAACGATACGCGGGCGTCAGCGATCCGGATCTCCCCGAAGTCTTCGGGCCGGATGCTTCGGCCGCGATCCTAGGTGTCTACCGGGAGGCCGGATCGCTACGCCGCGCGCTGCAGGTGTGCCACACCGCGTTGCACGAGGCGTTGAGCGACGGTGCGTCTCAGCTCACGGCACGTCACATCCAGGCAGCGGCCAACGCGGGCTGAACCCTTGACCTTTTGGCCAACAGGTCGAAGGTTGTGGTGGCCACATCCGCGTTGGGCATGGGATTCGACAAGCCCGACCCGTCGACTTCCTCCGACAGTCTGAGCGGGTCATCGAGCCGCGAGAGCAGTGCCCACCCGGCAAGCGGATCGCGTTGGATGACAGGCTTGAAGAGGGGCGTTCCCTATCCATGTGGGGGGACGGCGGCTGGGGTCGGCTGGTGCGGAAGGGCAGGCTGCTGGACGGCCGGTTCGACGAGCAACTCGTCGCCGCGGCGCGGGACCTGATCCGCGGCCGCTGGCAGCCCGATCCCGCGCCGGAGTGGGTGGCGTTCGTGCCCTCGTTGCGCCGGCCCGAACTGGTGCCGGACTTCGCACACCGGCTGGCACGATCACTCGGGCTGGCCTGCTTGGGTGTCGTCGTCAAGGTCGCTGTGACCGACCCGCAGAAGACGATGCAGAACAGCCGGCAGCAGTACCGCAACGTCCGCGACGCGTTCGAGATCGGCGGTGAGGTACCGTCGGGTCCGGTGCTCCTTCTCGACGACATGGTCGACTCGCGCTGGACAATGACCGTCGTCGGCCTGCTCCTGCGGGAAGCCGGTTCGGTACCGGTGTTTCCGTTCGCTCTGGCGGACACGGCCGGGAGGTCGGGCACTTGACCGACAAGACGCCAGCGACCTCAGCGGACATCGACGGCATCGAGATCGAATGGGACCTCGAGGTGCCGGAGGTGCGCATGGCTAGCGACGACTCGCTGGCGACGGTGCTGCTCGCCGGCCGCCTCGGCACGCTGGGCGCGCGGCCGCTCAAGGCTTCGGAGTACTGGAGCCTGCTCAAGCGCCTCGGCGTCCGGATGCCTTGGAGGCCGCCGCCCGGCAGGGGCGCAGCGGCAGCCGACGGCGGGCTTGACCGCCCCGGTGATGGCCCGAGTGTGCTGCTCGGCAAGAGCGCGGGGGAGCTCGTCGGCGATTTCGGCGTGCCGGAGGGTGTCGCCGGCCGCGTCGAAGCGCTCACCGCGAGCGCCCTTTCGCTGGCCTTCGAGTTGGAGCGGCTGGAGCAGACGGGCATCAGGACGCTCACCGCCTTCGACGAGCACTATCCGCAACGATGGTTGGAGCGTCTGGGCACGAGGGCGCCCCCGCTGGTGTACGGGGCCGGTGCGGTCGAGCTGCTCGACACTGCCGGACTGGGAGTCGTCGGCAGCCGAGACGTGTCCGAGGCCGGGGGCGAGGTGGCCAAGGAGGTTGTCCGCCTCGCGGCTCGGCGGGGCCTGCCGCTGGTGTCGGGAGGCGCGCGGGGTGTCGACCAGCTCGCGATGGACGCGGCCTTCGAGGCTGGTGGAGCCGTCGTCGGGATCCTGGCGGAGTCGCTGTCGCGCAAGCTCAAGCGACCCGACGTCCGCAGGGCCGTCTACGACGGCAGCACCGTCATGTGCACCCCCTACAGCCCCGACGCCCCGTTCAGCGCGGGCAACGCCATGGGACGCAACAAGCTCATCTACGCGCAGGCCGCGCTCACCGTGGTGATCGCCAGCGACGACGGCTCCGGCGGCACCTGGTCCGGCGCCACCGAAGCCCTCAAGCACGGCTTCGGGCCGGTCGCGGTGTGGCGAGGCGACGGCGAAGGCCCCGGCAACGGGCCCCTCCAACAGCGAGGCGCCCTACCCGTGTCGAGCCTCGACGACATCGAGTCCCTCCTCGACGACCCACCAGCACCGGTATCCGAACGAACTCCCGCAGTGAAGCCGGACGCTGTTGGGCAGCAGTCGCTGTTCGCCACGACACCGCCCGGGTAGCCGATATCAGGCGGCTACGGGATCCTCGTTGACCGACATGGCTCAGCACCTGCTCACGCCTTTCCTCCCGGCGACCGTCAGGGAGTTGGCGCCGGGCGTGGTGGACACGTTGGCCGGCTCGGGCGGGGCGATGGCCAGGCGCAACTCCACCGACCCTGACGGGTTCACGTTCACCGACCCGCTGGGCCAGTAGTACCGATGGCGAGCCTTGGCCTCGGGCAAGTTGGAGTTGGCTCGTCAGGGTCCGGTGGCTCAATGCGTGCCTGCTACCAAGAGCCCCTCGCTTGCGGCCGCGCTGAGCAGTTGCCGATCTCCGCTGATGAATACGGTGTCACCGTCGCCGACGCTGCAGGCCGCGGCGAGATGGATGGCGTCGTAGCCCCGGAGATGGCGGCGCTCGGCCAGATCTCCTGCGACACGGACGAGATGAGCAGTGATCTCCACCCAGTCGAGCCCGGAGGTCAGCGTGTCGAGTTGCTCGACGGCCGTAGCAAGCTGTGACCGGTTGAGTCGGCCCAGCCGTTCCGCCATTGCGAGCGCCGCTCGCGCCTCTGCGTACAGGAGGCGCACGCTCACTGCTCGAGTCGTCTCGTTCCACAGCTTCACGTACTGCCCAGACGAAGGCTCGTCGATGATTAGCGGGACGAACGCAGAAGTGTCGAAGTAGGCGATCACCTGCGCTGATCAGTTACCAGATCGCTGACGGACGCCGCGGGTACAACCTCGGGCCCCGCCAGGCGCCGTTTCGGGACGCTCGCAGGGGTCACGACGCCCTCGGCAATCAGCCGATCGATGGGACGAGGATGCGTGAGCGCAGTCAGCCGTGCGAACGCCTTGCCGTGATCGGTTACCACGACCTCCGCGCCCCCTCGCACCGCCGCCAAGTACTTGCTGAGATTGTCTCGCAGCTCGCGTATACCCGCCTCCATACAGCCATTGTAGCGCTTTTCTTATGGGTGTTTGTCGCCATTTTGCGCGCAGTCGGCGACGGAGCGTTGGCTTCGTGAGGCCGCGGCCCGAAGCCAGCCCGCCGGTCAAGCTTGCGGTTCAGCCGGAGATGCCCAGGCAGACGTGGACGATCTGCTCCAGCTCGGCCTTGGTTAGCTCTGCGCGGCCGCTTCAACCGTCGATGGAGGCTCATCCTCCGGGTGGAGACAGACGCCGAGTGGCGCCTGCTGATCATCGTAGAAGTTGCCAACCACTACTAGCGAGAAACGACCGACATGGCTCAAGCACCTGCTCACGCCTTTCCTCTAGCACCATCCGACGGGCACGGTCGGTTGCGGCGAAGGCTCGCTGGGTAGGCCCGGCGGTAAGACCTCCGCGGAAGCTGAGCGGTCAGGGGGCTCGGGCTAGGAACCAGCGTTTTGGTAGGAAGTTACCCTGGTCGGCGGGGTCGGCGGGGTCGGCGGGCTGGAAGGTGGCGACGCGGGCGAGCACGAAATCGTGGCCCACCGCGAACTCGGGCCAGATGCCGGCGTCATGGATCCCGAACGCGTCGGCCAGGCTCTGCCACCCCCAGGCGCGGCCGTCGGCGGACCAGCCCACCCACAGTTCCGGCTCCGCAGGAGCGCCGCTCGACGCCGCGTCCTGCTGTGCGGACGCCATTCCCACCAGGAAGGCCATGTCGTCGGTGGTGAAGCTCACGAGGTCGGCGCCGGTCTCGGGGTCCTCGAAGACGATCCCGGCGCCCCGGCCGTCGGCGACCATGCGGACACCGTCGGGCGGCGTGTCACCCTGCATCTCCTGCGGCCCGAACTCGTAGATCGCGGTGCCGGTGGCGAGATCCCACAGTGTGAGGCTCCTCTCGGCCTCGTTGTAGCGGAGCTCGTAGCCGTCACGGGCCACCCGCCCCTCCGCCGGCAGCCCCTGGTCTGTCCGCAGCGACCTGCTCAAGTCTCGCTGCGCGACCAGGACGAACCCGGCCGGACCCAGCGCCAGCGGCCCGGGATACTGGAGGCCATCGAACGTGGCCACCGTTGCCGGCACGTAGCCGACCTGGGCCCGCTGGATGTCGAGCGACCCCCCGGTCTCGAACGCCACCCGCCAGATCGTGCCGTCGGCTGCGATCGTCCCGCCCGAGGATCCGGGGTCCACCGACGGGTCCTCGCTCCATACCAGCCCGTCACGCGAGCTGAGAATCCTCTCCCCACCGTCGTCGACAGCCGTCACGACGAATCCCTCGTCGGTGGCCGCGCCGGACAGAACCACTCCCTCGAAGCCGGCCACCACCTCGGTGGCGGTGGCGTCGCCGGCGAGAATGCGGGTCAACGGCCCGGAGCCCGGAGAGAACAGGTCGAACCTCTCGGCTTCGGTGAAGTCGACCTCGTCGTAGGTCAGCACCAGTTCCTCGAAGTTCAGCTCCGGCAGCGCCTCCTCGCCGAGCTGGGAATAGATCGCGGCAAGACTCCAAGCCGCGGATGTGACGGAGCCATAGGGGTTCTCAACGTCGGAATCGATCAGCGTGAACGACACACCGTCGGGGATCGGCGCGGCCAGAACGACCGTCTTGCCGGCGGGCAGCCGACCGATGTCCTCCAGCAGTGTCTGACCATCGATCATGGTGAAGCCCGAGACCGCCAGCACCACCTGCTCACCCGACACCAGCACCGAGGACACCCGCCCCCACTCGACCGCGTACGGCGAGGTGGAACTCGACGGCAGTTCGATCACCATCTCCGTCCAGGTCGAGCCCTGGTCGTCGGAGAAGAACACCCGATCGACGGCCTCCCCGAGCCAGTCGGAATCCAGGGATTGGCCGGTCACCACCCAGCGATCCGAACTGATGTTGACCTGCTCGGGGAATATGCCCTCCGGCGTGGGCACCTCGGCCCAGTCCGTGCCGTTGGCCGAGACGACGACCCGCCGGCCGAACAGTCCCTGGCCTTCGCCGTCGGTCCAGGCCCGGGCGAGAACCCGGCCGTCGCCCACGGGCTTGAGCTCGAAGAGGTCGTCGAAGCCCGGATCGATCTCGGTCCATTCGAGCACGGGCCCGGTCGAGAACTGCTCGGGCGCAGCCGCCGCCGAGGCTGCCGCCTCATCGTTGGACCGGCCGCTGTCGGGATCCTCAGCGCCAGCCCCTTCGAGCCCACCCGCACCGTCTGCGGCGGGCTCCGGCTCTCCGCCGGTCACCTCCTCAGCCGACTCCGGATCCGGCTCCGTCCCGGTAGACCCCGATCCCGCAGCCGGTTCTTCAGGCTGGTCGACGGTGATGTCGACGGGTTCGGACGCGCGGTCCGTTTGGCTGCAACCGGCCGCCGCGCCGACCGCCAGTGCGACCGAGACAGCGGCCACGATGCCCAGCCGTACCCCACGCCCGCGGGCGAACGCCTTGACCATGTCCCGCTGACTCCCCGACCTCACATTGATGTGCAGATGCTACCTGTCGGCCTCTAACGCCCGCGAGTGAGCGAGTGAGAGCCCGTCGCCTGGCAGCGGTGCCATTCCCGCTGTAGTTCGCTGCGCTCACGGGCCGCTCGGGCTACGGCCGCGCCCGTATGTGCCGGATTCGCTCGTCTACCCGCGCGGCCTCTTACTCGCGGCTCCAGGCGGTCACGGCTGGGTCGAGGGTGTGGTAGTCGGCGGCGTCGTCGACGAACAGGGCCCGCTCGGTGTGCAGGCCGGTGGGCAGGTCCAGGGTGCCGGCGCAGATGGCGATGTGGTCGGTCTGGTCCGGGGGGCCGTCGATCACCTTCCAGAACACCGAACCGCCGCACTCGCGGCAGAAGCCGTAGGCCACGTTGGGGTCGTCGGCAGGATGGTGCCAGGCGAGGGTGGCGTCTGAGGCGAGCCTGAGGTCGGAACGCTTGCATCCCGTACCCGCCATGTAGTGGCCGGTCCAGCGGCGGCAGCGCCAGCAATGGCAGTTCCAGACCTGCCGGATCGGGCCGTGCACCTCGTAGCTCACGCCACCGCACAGGCAGTGGCCCGAGGGCAAGGAGTCGGGCTTGGAATGGGTGTTCCGGTTCACGGCAGTCCCTTCGGAGTCGGCGCCAGATCTGCGGGGCGCTGACGCTGCTGTCGAGGCTCGGACTGGGTGTCCTCGTTCACGGCAGTCCCTTCGGAGTTGGGGGTCGGCAGCGGTAGGGTCGCGATTGTTGCACGGCACGGGGCCAACCGGAACCCCGGTGTGGCCTCGCGAGGGGACTATGGCAGATCACGACCGCCGCTACGACTACGTGATCGTGGGCGGGGGTTCGGCCGGCTGCGCGCTCGCCAACCGGCTCAGCGCCGACCCGTCGACCTCGGTGCTGGTGCTGGAGGCGGGTCGCCGGGACTGGCGTTTCGACGTGTACATCCACATGCCGGCGGCCCTGTCGTTCCCCATCGGCAACCGCTTCTACGACTGGCAGTACACCTCCGAGCCCGAGCCTCACATGGGCGGGCGCCGGGTGTACCACGCCCGGGGCAAGGTTCTGGGCGGGTCCTCCAGCATCAACGGCATGATCTTCCAGCGGGGCAACCCCCTCGACTACGAGCGCTGGGCCGCCGACGAGGGCATGCAGGACTGGGACTACGCCCATTGCCTTCCCTACTTCAAGCGCACGGAGAACTGTCTCGCCGGGGACGACTCCAGCGGTCCCGGTGGCTGCGGCCGTCCGGCCCCTCGGCGCGGCGACCGGAGCAATCTCGACGGCACCCGCGGCCCCGATGGCGGTGCCGGCGCCGACGGCAGGCGCGACGGGCGCGGCGGTGAAGGCTCCGGTGGCCCCGATGGCGGTTCCGGCGACGGTGGGCGCGGCGGTGAAGGCTCCGACGGAGGTGCCGGCGGCGCCGACGGCAGGCGCGACGGGCGCGGCGGCGAAGGCAAGTACCGCGGTCGCCGGGGACCGCTGGTGCTGGAGCGGGGGCCGGCCCTCAACCCGCTGTTCGAGGCCTTCCTGGAGGCCGCCGAGCAGGCCGGCCATCCCCGCACATCGGATGTCAACGGCTACCGCCAGGAGGGCTTCGCCGCCTTCGACCGCAACGTCCACCGGGGCCGGCGCCTCAGCGCGTCCCGGGCCTACCTGCACCCGGTGCTGAACCGCCCCAACCTCCACCTGGTCACCCGGGCCCTCGCCACCAGGATCCTCTTCGAGGGCACCCGGGCCACCGGCGTGGAGTACGTCAAAGGGGGCCGGGCCCGCACCGCCCAGGCCGGCGAGGTGATCTGCTGCGGCGGCGCCATCAACTCGCCCCAGCTGCTGCAGCTCTCCGGGGTGGGCCCGGCCGGCCTGCTTCGGAGCCACGGCATCGACGTGGTGGCCGACATTGCCGCGGTGGGCGCCAACCTCCAGGACCATCTCGAGGTGTACGTCCAGTACGCCTGCAAGCAGCCGGTGTCGATGCAGCCCCACCTGGCGAGGTGGCGCCGCCCCTGGATCGGCCTCCAGTGGCTGGCCCGCCGGGGCCCGGCCGCCACCAACCACTTCGAGGCCGGCGGCTTCATACGCAGCAACGACGAGGTGGCCTACCCGAACCTCATGTTCCACTTCCTGCCCATCGCCATCCGCTACGACGGCTCGACGCCGGCGGGAGGACACGGCTACCAGGTGCACGTCGGGCCGATGTACAGCAACTCGCGGGGCAGCGTGCAGATCGTCTCGGCCGACCCGCGGGACAAGCCGGCGCTGCGCTTCAACTACCTGTCCACCGACGAGGATCGCCGCGAGTGGGTAGAGGCTGTGGGCCACGCCCGCCGCATCCTCACCCAGCCCGCCATGGACCCGTTCAACGGCGGGGAGGTATCGCCGGGTCCCGACGTCAGCACCGACGAGGACATCCTCGACTGGGTGCGCCGCGACGCCGAGACCGCCCTGCACCCGTCCTGCACCGCCCGGATGGGCCTCGGGGACGACTCGGCCCTGCATCCCGACACGCTCGAGGTGCACGGCACCCGGGGCCTGCGGGTCGTGGACGCCTCGTCGATGCCGTACGTGACCAACGGCAACATCTACGCGCCGGTGATGATGCTGGCCGAGAAGGCCGCCGACCTGATCCGCGGCGACACCCCCCTGCCCCCCGAGCCCGTGGACTACTACCGGGCCGGCGACTCCACCGGGGCCGCGACCCCGGAGGCTGCGACCTAGACGGAGGGTGTGACACAAATCACACCCCTTCTGACCTCTGATTCATTGCGATTCGACTCCCAGGGCGAAAGAATGGGACCACTCACCGCAGTGGTGGAGTACAGAGGAAAGAGGAGGTCCGAGAATGAGTTCGATTCCCCTCTGCAACACAGTGACCGCACCCTCGACGGTGTGGCGAGACGCACTGGGCCCGGGCTACGCCGTCGGCGTGGGCGAGGGCCTGCTGAGGGTGACCGGGGACGCGGCCGGTCGCCCCTATCGAGCCCGCCGCTGACACATCGCCGGTCCCGCGTGGACCGGCCGAAGAATCCCTCCTGAGGGACTGACACCCTCAGACACGCTCGAGGCCCTGCCGGGATCGGTTCCCCCCAATTGCCGATACGGCCAGGGCCTCGACGCGTGGGTCCCGTCTCGTTCGGTTTCCCGACGGACTCCGGCTACTGTCGCGCCCGATGCGATCCGGGATCCCGCGCCGGGGGTCGAGGCGGCGCGCGACGCTGGCGCGCTCTGTCGTTGCGGCGCTGTTGGCCGTGTCGATGCTGTTGGCTGGACCCGTCCCGGCCGAGGCGCAGGGCGGGCGGCCGGGCAGCCCGGCGCAACCGGCGATCACGGCCGGCAGCGGGCAGTTGACGGTGTCTTGGCAGGCGCCCGCCGCCGGCACCACATCGATCAGCGGCTACCGGGTGGAGTACTACAGCCTTGCGGACGGTTGGCAGGACTGGACTCACAGCGGCACCTCCACCTCGGCCACCGTCACCGGCCTCACCAACGGGCGCACCTACTACGTGAAGGTGTCGGCGACGAACTCGGCGGGCACCGGCCGCCCCTCGCCCACCGCCTCGGGCACGCCCCGTGATCCGGCCGAGACCGTGCCCGGCGAGCCGGGCGCGCTGACCGCCGTCGGCGGCAACCAGGAACTGGCCGTGTCATGGACCGCTCCGGCCACCGGCGGCCAGGCCGCCATCTTGGGCTACACAGTGGAGTTCCGCCTCCCCGGCGAACCATGGCAGCGGCGGCTGATCGGTGCGCCGAACGGCGTTGCCAGGTCCTCGGCCACCCTGACTCATCTGAAGAACTGTGTGAGCTACGACGTGAGGGTCCGAGCCCGCAACATCGTCGGCGAGGGAGCCTTCACCGCGGCCGCGACCTCCACGACCGGGGACGCATCGGTTGCTCCGGACGCGCCGGCCAGGCCGACGATCACGCCGGGCAACAATCGCCTGACGGTCTCGTGGGCGGCTCCACTTGACAACGGCGTTGCGGTCACGAGTTACGGTGTGCGGTACTCCCGGGATGGCGTGGACTGGATCGAGGCCCACCGCGGCACCGCGACCTCGACCGTGATCGGCGGCCTGGTCAATGGTGTCGACTACCGAGTACAGGTTCGCGCCTTCAGCGGCGTCGACGGCGAGGGCTGCGGCCCCTGGTCGCCGCAAGCCACAGCTACGCCAACGGCGCCTCCGCCTCCGCCTCCGCCGCCTCCTCCGCCTCCGCCTCCGCCTCCGCCTCCTCCGCCTCCTCCGCCTCCTCCGCCTCCTGAGGTTTCGGAGAGCGGCTTTGGCGATGTGTCGCCCACGAGCGTGCATGGTCCCGCGGTGGAGGCGCTCGCCGCCGCCGGCGTGCTGGAGCGCACCGAGTGCGGGCCACGGGCCTTCTGTCCGGGCGAGCCCGTGCTGCGCCGGGTGGTGGCCGTCTGGCTGGTGCGGGTCCTCGACGGCGCAGACCCCGATCCGGTCTCCGAGAGCAGATTCGCCGACGTCGACCCTCGGGACTGGTGGGCCGCCCATGTGGAACGTCTGGCGGAATTGGGCGTCACCCGCGGCTGCGCCGAGGCCCCGGCGCGGTACTGCCCGGACGAACCGGTCAGGCGGGCCCAGATGGCCGCATTCCTCAGCCGGGCATTCGGGCTCGTGCCGGCTGATCCGGCGGGCTTCGCCGACACTGGCGGCAACACCCACGAGGCCGACATCGACACCCTCTACGCTGCGGGCATCACGACCGGCTGCCACCGCGATCCTCTGCGCTTCTGCCCGCACAGGTCCACCACCCGGGCCCAGATGGCCAGCTTCCTCGACCGCGCCCGCCGGCTCGTGCCGGACGGCGGTCCTGCGAGTCGCGCGCCGGCTCAGGCGCCACCCGCCGGCAACTCTGTGGGGTCTGTGGCTGTCGCCGGCCCCGGGCCGGGGTCGCTCCGGGCCGGCAACTCTGTCGGGTCTGTGGCTGTTGCGTGGTCGCAGGGCCGATGCTGCCGCTCGCCGGAGGGGTCTGCCGGTTCGCAGCCGGCATCCCTTGTGGCGCACGGCCGTGCCGGCGCGCAGCCGGTGTCTCTCATGACCCTCGCCCGCGCCGGCGCGCAGCCGGTGTCTACCCAGGACCAGTCCACGTTGTGGGCCCGCCTCGTGGCGACGGGCAGGGAGGGCCTCGGCGACTCGCTGTTGCCGCGCCTGGGCAACGGCGGCTACGACGTGGCCAGCTACGCGATCGAGATGGACTTCGACCCGCGGTCGCGCCATGTCTCGGCGACGTCGACCATCACCGCAGAAGCCACCGAGGACCTCGAGGTCTTCAGTCTCGACTTCTTCGGCATGAGCGCCACCGCGGTCACCGTGAACGGCGAGCCGGCGGCCGACTACGTGCAGGCCGGCGAGGAGTTGGTGATCGAGCCGCAGACCGCGCCGGCGGACGGCGACACCATGACTGTGGTGGTGTCCTACGAGGGAGTCATCGGCGCGCGCGACTCGATCCTCTCCCGCAGGGATGTCGGCGGAGCGGGCGGCACCTGGTCACCCGACGGCAGCGTCTTCTACATGCTGAACGAGCCCGACGGCTCAGCCGCTCTGGCGCCCTTCAACGACCACCCCCGCGACAAGGCGGCGGTGACGGTCGCGGTGACGGTTCCCGCCGGGTGGACGGCGGTGTCCGGCGGCCCCCTGACGAAGCGGCAGAGCCCCGACGGGCTCTCCACCACGTTCAGCTGGTCGCTTCGCGAGCCGGTAGCGCCCTACCTCATACCGCTGGCCGTCGGCAGGCTCGACTCGCGGGCGGAGCCCGACCCTCACGGTCTGGGTCTCGACATCACCACCTGGTACCCCGCCGGCCTGCCCACAGTGGATCCCCAGGATCCGAACCGGTTCTGGACGGGAACCCTGGCGCCGGGCTCCAGGCAGGCGGACTACATCAAGTTCATGTCGGATCTGTTCGGCGCCTATCCGTTCCGCACGGCCGGGGCCCTGGTTCTCGACATCGGCGCGAGCACGGCACTGGAGCACCAGACGCTGCCAACCTACGACCACCCCGTGTTCGATCCGGACGTGATCATCCACGAACTGGCCCACCAGTGGTTCGGGAACGCCGTCTCGGTGGCCGACTGGAGCGACGTCTGGCTCAACGAGGGCTTCGCGACCCTCGTCGAGTTGCTGTGGTTGGAGAGGGCGCCGGGAAAGGACGCCAGCGTGGGACTCAGCGACTACAACACCAAGGTGGCCGCGTTCTACCGCGGGGCCGACAGCAGCGGCGACTACCCCCCGGGCGCTCCGTCGGCCGCGAACATGCTGGACTGGCCCGTCTACCGGCGGGGCGCGCTGACGCTGGTTGCGCTGCGGGACCATCTCAACGACGACCCCTCCTTCTTCGCGATGCTCAAGGGTTGGTACAGCTCCGGCAAGAACAAGAGCGTGACGACCGAGGACTTCCTCAAACTCGTCGAGACGACGGGGGGAGCGCCGGCCCGGACCCTTGTAGAGTCGTGGCTCTACGACGACACCCTGCCCTCAATGCCCGCCCGCAGCCTCGCGCCCAGCTGAGCCGCGCCGCCATGGTTGAGCCCGACTTCCTGCGATTCGACACGCTGAGCCTGCACGCCGGCCAGCAGAGCGACCCCGCCACCGGGGCCCGGGCCGTGCCCATCTACTTCACCACGTCGTACTCCTTCGAGGACACCGACCACGCGGCCGGGCTGTTCAACCTCGAGATACCGGGCCACATCTACTCGCGGATCTCCAACCCCACCGTGGCCGTCCTGGAGGAGAGGGTCGCGGCCCTGGAGGGCGGTGTGGGCGCCGTGGCCACCGCCAGCGGCCAGGCCGCGTTCTTCCTGGCCGTGGCCACGCTGATGGACTCGGGCTCCCACATCGTGGCCAGCCGCAACATCTACGGCGGCACCCACAACATGCTCAACCTCACCCTCCGGCGCTTCGGCATCAGCACCACCTTCGTCGATCCCCGCCGCCCCGACGAGTTCGCGGCCGCCATCGGCGAGGACACCCGTCTCGTCTTCGCGGAGACGCTCGGCAATCCCGGAATCGAGGTGCTGGACATTCCGGCCGTGGCCGGAGTGGCCCACGAGCACCGGCTCCCGCTGATGGTCGACGCCACCTTCTCGACGCCGTACCTGATCCGGGCCCTCGAGCACGGCGCCGACATCGTGATGCACTCGGCCACCAAGTTCCTGGGCGGCCACGGCGTGGCCCTCGGAGGCGTGCTCGTCGACGGCGGGCACTTCGACTGGGACGCCTCGGGCCTGTTCGGCACGATCACCGAGCCCTACGCCGGCTATCACGGCATCAGCTTCAGCGACGAGTTCGGCCCCAGCGCCTTCATCAGCCGGGCCCGGGTCGAGGGGCTGCGCGACTTCGGCGCCTGCATGAGCCCGGCCAACGCCTTCCAGATCCTCCAGGGGATCGAGACGCTGCCGCTGCGGATGCAGCGCCATGTGGCCAACACCGCCGCGGTGGTCGAGGCGCTGGCCGACAACGACGCGGTCAGCTGGGTCAAGTACCCCTCGATGCCCGACCACCCCGACCACGACCTGGCCCGCCGGCTCTATCCCCGCGGCACCGGCGCCATCTTGAGCTTCGGCGTCGCGGGCGGGCGCGAAGCCGGAGCGAAGTTCATATCCGCGGTCCGCCTGGCGTCGCACCTGGCCAACGTGGGCGACGCCAAGACCCTGGTGATCCACCCGGCCAGCACCACTCATCAGCAGATGTCGGCCGAGGATCTGGCCGCGGCCGGGGTGGGTGAGGACCTGGTGCGCATCTCGGTCGGGCTGGAGGATCCCCGCGACATCGTCGAGGATCTCGAGCGGGCCCTCAAGGCCTCCCAGCGCTGATCGTGCGCCCGCCCGGAATCTCGGTGTGAATACTGTGCATACAGGCCACACAGCCAACCCGAGATTCGCGGGGCCCCGGGACGTGGACGCAGCGGACCAGCAGGCCGGGACCTGACGCGGTGGAGACGCGGATCGACGGGCGGACGGTGCGCTGCGCCACCGGGGGTCGCAGCCTCGACGGCGAAGAGCCCGGCGTGGTGCTGGTGCACGGAGCGGGCGGCGACCGCACCGTCTGGCAGCTCCAGACCCGCTGGATCGCTCATCACGGCTACCGGGCCGCCGCCGTGGACCTGCCCGGCCACGGCGGCAGCGACGGACCCGCGCTCGGGAGCATCGCCGAGATGGGGGAGTGGCTGGCGGAGACTGTCGACTCCCTGGGGCTGGCGCCGGCCCACTTGGTGGGCCACTCGATGGGCACCTTCGTGGTGCTGGAGGCCGCGGCGCAGCGGCCCGAGGTGGCCCGGTCGCTGGTGCTGCTGGGGACCGCCGGCGCGATGCCGGTGCATCCCGCGCTGCAGGCCGCGGCCGACGCCGACGACCCGGCCGCGGGCCGTCTCATCACCTCCTGGGGCATCGGAAGCCGGGCCCACACCGGCGGCCACGCCTCTCCGGGCATGTGGCTCATCGGCGGCAACACGTCGCTGCTGGACCGGGCCCGGCCCGGAGTGCTGGCCGGCGACCTGGCCGCCTGCAACGCCTACGACGGCGCGGAGGCCGCCGCGGCCCGGGTGCGGTGCCCGGTGACGCTGGTGCTGGGCCGCGAGGACAAGATGACCCCGAACAAGCGGGCCGCGGCGATGATCGACGCCTTCGCCGACGCCCGCACCGTCTACCTCGACCGGGTCGGCCACTTCCTGCAGATCGAGAGCCCGATCCCGGTCCGCCGAGCCGTCGCGGAGGCGCTGGCCCGGGTCTAGTCCCGGCCCCTTCGGACAGCCCCAGCAGGCCCTTGCCGGCTCGCCCGGCTCCAGGTGTGACGGAAGTCACTCTCGAGTCGTCGCCGCGCCCGCCGGGCGTGGCTTACGATCCGGCCGTGGCGAGCGGCGCCGTGGTGCGGCCCGAACCCGGTGACGACGGGCTGGCAGGCGGACCGTGGATCGAGCCGCGCGGCGACCATCTGGGAGCGGTCCGGTCGCTGCTGGCCGGCGTCGTCCTGGTCATGGCCTGCAACGGGCTGCTGCGAGTGGCGCTGGGCGTGCGGGCCGAGTCGGAGGACTTCGGGCTGGTCGTGACCGGCGTGGTGATGGCCGGCTACTTCCTGGGTTTCCTGTTCGGGACCAAGGCAGCCGAGCACTTCATTTCCACCGTCGGCCACATCAGGGTGTTCGGAGCGCTGGCCGCGATGGGCTCGACGTCCTCGATCCTGCACGTGATCTGGGTCCATCCCGTCTCGTGGACGCTGCTGCGGTTCGCCTACGGGTTGTGCCTGGCCGGAATCCTGGTGACCGTCGAGTCGTGGCTCAACGACATGGCCACCAACGCCACCCGGGGCCGGATGCTGTCGCGCTACATGATCGTGACGATGGGCGGGATGGGCGCCGGCCAGCTGATGCTCAACCTTGCCGACCCCGGAGGCGTCAGGCTCTTCGTGTTGTCCTCCGCGCTGATCTCGCTGGCGCTGGTCCCGGTGTCGCTGTCGGCGTCGACCGCGCCCCCTCTGGTGGTCCCCGAACCGATCTCGCTGCGCGCGCTCGTGAGGCTCGCGCCGCTCGGGTTGCTGACCGGGTTCTGGGTCGGGGTGTCGCAGGGATGCCTCATGGGACTCGGAGCGTTCTTCGCCGCCACCGAGGGGCTGTCCAACACCCGCATCTCGCTGTTCGTCGTGTCGTCGATCGCGGGGTCGGTGGTGTTCCAGTGGCTCGTGGGCAGCGCCTCGGACCGGGTGCCCCGCCGCTACGTGATCCTGGTGGTGGCGGTCACCGCAGCCGGTTCCGCGGGCCTGCACCTGCTGGTGGAGCCGGGATCGCCGCTGTCATTGCTGCTGATGTTCGTCCACGGCGGCTCGACGTACCCGCTGTACTCGCTGGCGGTGGCCACCACCGCCGACAGCGTCTCGGCGGCGCAACTGACCGGAGCGAGCGCCTCGCTGGTGCGGGTCAGCGGAGTGGGCGCGGTGATCGGGCCGACCCTGGGTGGAGCCCTCATGGCGGCCATCGCGCCGTGGGCGTACTTCGCGGTGCTGGTCGGGGCCCATCTCGTGATCGCCTTGTACGTCGTGTTCCGCATGTTCGTGAAGCCCCCGCCGCCGGTGGAGGACCAGGGCCGCTTCGATCCCTGGCCGGTCAGGGCCTCGGCTGTGGCCGCCAACCTGCTGCGTCGCCCCCGCCGCGGCTAGCGGCGCGGCCAGGCCGCGGCCACCAGTCGGCGCGGATGCCGGACGGCCAGTCTGAGACGGATTCTCAAGAGATCGCTGCGACTGGGAGCGTGCGCGGGCAGGTGCAAGCCCGTTGCGTCGGGGCGGGGTGTTTCCCGCTCTTGTTCGCTGCGCTCACGGGCCGCTCGGGCCACGGCCTCGCCCGCATGCACCGTTTCGCTCGCCGACTCGCTCGGCCTCTAGGGGCAGTCGCGTCTATTGTTCAGGCTCGTGGGAACGCGATCAGCGGGGTGCCGCCGGCTGCTCTGGGGATTCCTGGCGGTCCTCGCGCTGGCAGCCGGCGCGTGCGGCGACTCCGGGGACGGCGCCGGGGATGGTGGGGACCCAGCCGGCTCGCAGGACTCCGCCGACGGCACGGCGCCCGCCGACGGAGCGGACTCGCCTGAAGCCGGCAGTGGGACGCCAGAGGCCGCCGAGGCCCAGGAGCGGTCCGGCGGTGAGATCGTGCTGGCCGTCGAGCAGTGGCCCGAGTGCCTCAACCCGGTCACGTCGTGCGCCAACGCCACCTGGCTGCAGTGGTCGGTGCTCGTGCACATCCAGCCCGGCCTCATGGAGTACGACGTCGACAACAACATCGGGCCCTCACCGGTGCTGGTGGAGGCGCCGACGGTCGACAACGGCGGGGCGGTCCTCAACGACGACGGCACCCTGACGATCACCTACCGTCTCAACGGTGAGGCCCGCTGGAGCGACGGCACGCCCATCACCAGCACCGACGTGTGGTTCACCTGGCGGGCGGTCATCGACACCGAGGGCTCGCTCAGCACCATCGGCTACGAGTTGATCACCGACGTGGAACACGACGACCCCCAGACCGCGGTGGTCACGTTCTCCGAGCCGTACGCACCCTGGCGCTACCTGTTCGGCGCCATCCTGCCCGCCCACGCCTTCGACGGCGCCACCGACATCTCCGGCCACTGGAACGACTCGATCCCGATCTCCGGGGGGCCGTGGCTGCAGCAGTCGTGGAGCTCCGAGCAGCACATCCTGGTCCCCAACGACAACTACTGGGTGCCCGAGCGCATGCCGCTGGTGGACCGGGTGGTCATGGTCCCCCGGGAGGACACCGACACCGAGGTCGTGGCCCTGCAGACGGGCGAGGTCATGGCCGCGTTCCCCCAGCCGTTCCCCGGCGCCAAGGAGCGCCTGGCCCCGCCGCTGGCCTTCGTGGCGGGAGCGGGCACGTACATCGAGGGCCTGTGGATCAACCAGATCGCGCCGGACCGCCGCTTCGAGATCACCAGGAACGTCCGCCAGGCCCTCGCCCACGCCCTCGACCGGGAGCGGATCGCCGACGTGGCCCTCGGCCCCGTCATCGACGACCCGGTGGTGCTGCAGTGCGCGGGGTGGAACCCGGCCTTCGGCGACTGGTGCGCCGACGACTTCGCCCGCTACCGCCAGGACATGGCCAAGGTCACCGATCTGCTCGCCGCGGAGGGCTGGACCCGACCCGATCTCGAAGGCCTGTGGGTCAACGAAGAGGGTGTGGAGCTGGTGCTGCAGTGGAACACCGTGGCCGGCAACAAGCGCCGCGAGGACGTGCAGGCCCTGGTGGCCGAGATGACCCGGCCCTTCGGCATCGGATGGGAGATCATCAACTACGACGCGGGCGAGCTGTTCCAGAACCGGCTCCCGGCCATGAACTTCGGCCCCGTGGCGCTGTTCGCCAACAGCACGAGCCCGGATCCGACCGTGAGCAACCTCTACGACATCGACGGCATTCCCAGCGAGGCCAACGGCTACAGCGGCCAGAACTTCATGGCCTACGCCAGCGCGCGGGCCAGCGACCTGGCCTTCGCCATAGACGCGGAGATCGACGACGCCGCCCGCCTGCAACTGGTTCATGAGCTGGGCGCCCTGCTCGGCGAGGACGTCCCGTGGATCCCGCTGTACGTGCTGCCCAACCTGCTCGCCTGGAACCCGGAGGTGCTGGCCGGTCCGGGCAAGTACGTGTCGAGCGTGTACGGCGGCTTCTACGACATGTACGACTGGACCGTCGTCGGGTGAGCCGCGGTTGATGAACGTTGTCGGGTGGCCCACTCCGGCTCGCATCGGATGGGCCGCCTCCAGCCCGGTCGGCTGAGAGGCTGGCGAGCCGGAGGCATGATCCGCTACGCGGCGCGGCGGCTGGCAGTCACCGCGCCGATCCTGCTGCTCATCTCGCTGGCCACCTTCTGGGCCGCAGGAGAGATCTCCAGTCCCGCGGCCCAGCTGACCGTCAACCCCCGCATCAGCGCTGAGGCCCGCCAGGCCTACATCGACTCGCTGGGCATCGAGGAGCCCTTCGGGGCCCGCTACCTGACGTGGCTGGGCAACTTCGTCACCGGCGACCTCGGTACGTCGCTGGTGCGCAACGGCCAGGACGTGTGGCCCCTCGTGGAGCGTGCGCTGGCCAACACCGGTGTGCTGGTGGCGGTGGCGGTGGCCCTCTCGGTGGCCGCCGGCCTCACGATCGGAACGCTCTCAGCGATCCGCCGGGGGTCTCTGACGGATCACGGCGCCACCGCGGTGTCGTTCCTGGGCATCTCGATCCCGGTGTTCTGGCTCGGCCTGATGCTCCAGCTCTTCTTCGGTCTCTACCTGGCGAACTGGCTCGGAGTCGGCCCGCCCCTGCTGCCCACCGCCGGGCTCTACTCGCCGGGCCGGCAGGGATTCGACCTCATCGACCGGGCTCGCCACCTGGCCCTTCCGGTGATGGCGCTGTCGTTGCAGTTGGTGGCGGTCTACAGCCGGTACATGCGGGCCTCCATGCTGGACGTGATGGGGTCGGACTTCATTCGCACGGCCCGGGCCAAGGGCCTGGGCGAGCCGGCGGTCGTGGTCCGCCACGGTGTGCGCAACGCGCTCATCCCGGTGACCACCCAGGCGGCCGTCGACGTGGGCCTGCTGGTCGGCGGCCTCATCGTCACCGAGCGGGTGTTCCAGTACCCGGGGATGGGCCTGCTGTTCCTCGACGCCCTCAATTCGGGCGACTACCCGATCCTGCTGGCCACGGTGATGATCGTGTCGGCCGCGGTGTTCCTGATGAACCTGGCCGCCGACTTGCTCTACGCCGTGCTCGACCCGAGGATCCGCCGTGTCTGAGCGCCCCGACGCCGCCGGGCCGCCGTCACCCGGAACGGGCAGCGAGCTGCCGGACTTCGCACAGGCTCCGGAGTGGCTGGCGGTCCTGCGGCGCTTCCGCCGCCACCGCGCCGCGATGCTGTCGGCCGTGGTGCTGGCCGTCGTCGTGGCTTGCGCCGCCCTCGCCGACGTCATCGCGCCCCACGGAGCGACCGAGCAGCACCTCGACCGCATCCTGGAGCCTCCGGGACGGGACTTCCTGCTGGGGAGCGACACCCTCGGGCGCGACAACCTCAGCCGGATCCTCTACGGGGGCCGCATCTCGCTGCTGGTCGGCGGGGCGGTCGCGCTGATCAGCGGGATCGTCGGGACCTCCGTCGGGCTGGTGGCCGGGTACTACGGCCGCTGGATCGACGCGGTGCTGATGCGCCTGGCCGACACGATGCTTGCCTTGCCCGGGCTGATGGTGGTGATCATCGCGGCTCGGATCCTCGGCGACGGCGTCTGGGACGTGGTGATCGTTCTGGCCGCGATCACCTGGATGATCCCGGCCAGGATCGTGCGGGGCAAGGTGCTGGCCCTGCGCGAGCGCGAGTTCGTGGAGGCGGCCCGGGCTCTGGGGCTGCCCAATCGCAGGATCATCGTCCGCCACCTGCTGCCCAACCTGGCCGGCGAGGTGATGGTGTCGGTGTCGCTAACGGTGGCCGCAGCCATCCTGGCCGAGTCGACGCTCAGCTTCCTGGGACTCGGTGTGAGCGCCACCCGCACCGCCACCTGGGGCAACATGCTGGGCGGCAACGAGGGCTTCGTGATCATCGCGCCGTGGCTGGTGTGGGCGCCGGGCCTGGCCATCGTGGCGACCGCGCTGTGCGTGAACTTCGTCGGTGACGGCCTGCGCGACTCGCTCGACCCTACCCAGGACCACCGATGAGCGGTGGCGAGGCGCCGACGGGAGGACCGGAGACCCGCGACGCCCTGCTGTCGGTGCGCAACCTCCGGACCGAGATCGACACCGACGAGGGCACGCTGGTGGCCGTCGACGACGTCAGCTTCGACCTGTTCGCCGGCGAGGTGCTGGCGGTGGTGGGGGAGTCGGGCTGCGGCAAGACGATGCTGGCCCTGTCCATCCTGGGGCTGCTCCCGGGTCCGAGGGCGGCCACGACCGCCGGCGAGGTGCGGCTGGCGGGCGAGGATCTGCTGGCGGCCTCGCCTCAGCGCCGCCGCCGGGCGCGCGGCGCCGAGATGGCCATGATCTTCCAGGACCCTCTCACCGCCCTCAATCCCGTTCACCGTGTGGGGGACCAGATCGCGGAGATGCTCAGAGCCCACCGGCCGCTTCGCAGGGCGGAGGCCCGCCGGCGCGCCGAGGGCCTGCTCGAGCGGGTCGGCATCCCCGACGCCGACCGGCGGGCCCGCTGCTATCCCCACGAGCTGTCGGGTGGGATGCGCCAGCGGGTCATGATCGCCATGGCGGTGGCCCTGGACCCGGTCGTGCTCATCGCGGACGAGCCGACCACCGCGCTGGACGCCACCGTGCAGGCCCAGGTGCTCGAGGTCCTGTCGGAGGTGAGACAGCGCATGTCCGGCGCCATGATGATCATCACCCACGATCTCGGGGTGGTCGCGGGTGCGGCCGACCGGGTGATGGTGATGTACGCCGGTCACTGCGTGGAGCGCGGCGACGTGCGCGACGTGTACCACCGGCCGAGCCACCCGTACACGGCCGGGCTGCTCGCCGCGGTGCCCCGGCTGGACAGGACCGCGGCCAGGCTCACACCCATAGCCGGCGCGCCGCCGGTGCCGGTCGGCGCGCCACCGGGATGCAGCTTCGCGCCCCGCTGCGGAATGGCCACCGGCATCTGCGAGCAGCAGCGGCCCGAGTTGCGGGGTGCCGAGGGCCATCCGGCGGGAGCCGCTTCGACGGAGGCGGCTGTGGCCTGCCACCACTCCGCCGTCGAGGGGTCGTAGCTCGGGGAGCTGCCGTTAGCATTGCTGGCGCAAGTCCCCGCGGGCTGCAGTTGAAGGGAGCGCACGATGGCGGTGAGAGGTTCGACAGCTTGGCACGCATGGGTCGAGGGGGTCTTCGATGACCGGGTCAACCGGTCCCGGCCCCGCGCGCTGAGGGCGCTCGCGGAGTGGGCCGCAGCCTCAGTGGGAGTGAATGGCGACGTCTACGCGGGCATCTCCGCGGGGTATGCGGCCGTGTCGCGTGCCGCTGAGTCTCCCGAGGCGACCATCCGGGCCGCCCGCTACGCCATCTGGCACGCGGTCACGTCGCTGCGCGAGAGCAGCCCCGACGACGTCGACGTGTGGCACTTCGAGCTGCACGCCGCCGGCGAGCTCATAGGTCTTCGCCTTCCCGACCGCCCCCACCTCGCCGATCTGTCCGTAGCGGGCTGACGGGCCCGGCTCGTTCAGCCGATCTCGTCGGGCATCTCCGCCTTGCGCCGAGCGACATAGTCGCGCAGTTCGGCGTCCAGCGCGTCGTCCATCGACGGCGGCTCGTAGTCGGCCAGCAGCTGCTTCCACCGGGCGTTGGCCCGCTGGGCCGCCGACAGGGACCCCTCGTCGGTCCATTGCTCGTAGCTGGCCGCGTCGGCGATGTCCGAGCGCCAGAAGGCGTTCTCGAAATTGGCCAGCGTGTGCGGGTTGCCCAGGAAGTGGTCACCGTGGGCGTTGCTGCTGAACGCCTCCATGGCCTGGCCGTTGTCGCTGGTGTCCACACCCCGTGCCCATACCTCCATCGCTCCGAGCTGGTCGGCGTCGAGGATCAGCTTCTCGTAGCCCAGGGCCAGGCCGCCCTCCTGCCAGCCCGCGGCGTGCAGCACGAAGTTCACCCCCGCCTGCACGGTGGGGAACAGGGTGTGGGCCGACTCGTACGCGGCCTGGGCGTCGGGCAGCTTCGAGGAGGTGAACTGCCCGCCGGAACGGAACGGGACACCGACCCGGCGGGCCAGCGACGCCATCACGTATATGGCCTGACCGGCCTCGGGCGTGCCGAAGGTGGGCGCCCCGGTGGCCATCGACATCGACGACGCGAACGTCCCGAACACGACCGGCGCGCCGGGCCGGACCAGCTGCAGGTAGGCCATGCCCGACAGCGCCTCGGCCAGGGCCTGCGCGGCCAGTCCGGCCACCGTCACCGGCGACATCGCTCCGGCCAGGATGAACGGGCTGATGATGCAGGCCTGGTTGGCGCGGGCGCAGGTGGTGGCCGCGCCGAGCATGGTGGCGTCCCAGCGCATCGGCGAGGAGGCGTTGATCAGCGACGTCATCACCGTGCGGTCGCCCAGGTCGCCGCCGAAGGCGATGCGGGCCATCTCGACGGAGTCGGCGGCCCTAGTGGCCGCGGTCACCGAGCCCATGAACGGCTTGTCGCTGTAGCGCAGGTGGGCGTACACCATGTCGAGGTGCCGCTTGTTGACCGGCACGTCCACCGGCTCGCACACCGTGCCCCCGCTGTGGTGCAGCTGCGGAAGGGAGTAGGTGAGCTTCACGACGTTCTCGAAGTCCTCCAGCGTCGCGTAGCGGCGGCCCCGGTCCAGGTCCATCACGAACGGCGAGCCGTAGTTCGGGGCGAAGACGGTGGCGTCCCCGCCCACTTTCACGCTGCGAGCGGGGTTGCGGGCGTGCTGGGTGTACACGGCGGGCGCGTTGTCCTGCACGATCCGGCGGCACAGGCCGGGCGGGAACCGCACCAGCTCGCCGTCGACCTCCGCGCCGGCGGCGCGCCACAGCTCCAGGGCCTCGGGATAGTCCTGGAAGGCGATGCCGACCTCCGACAGGATCGTCTCGGCGTTGCGCTCGATGATCTCCAGGCCCTCGTCGTCGAGTATGTCCACCGGCGGCACCCGCCGGACCAGGTACGGCGCCGTCTCGCCTGAAGCGGCTCGCGCCGCCCGCCGGCCGGCTCTGCCCCCGCCTCTGCGCCCTCGTGGCTCGCTCATGATGCGACTCTCATAGTACTTTTCCGGAATTATCCCTGGTTTCTACTAATATTCATGCTGCCGGGCGGGGTCGGCGGTGACGGCGCCTGCCTTCGGCCGGGTCCGCGTCGGCCGCGTCGGGCAGATCGATGGCCGCGGCCAGGTGCGGGGTGGGGTCGGCGTTGTGGGGGAAGGCCATGGCCGCCACGAACAGCTCCTGGAAGCGGGGCTCCGTGGCCGTCTCGATCTTGACGATCGACCGCACCAGCCGTTCGACCTCGAGGCGCTGCTCGCCCGACAGCAGCATCCGCACCGCCCCCACACCAGAGGCGTTCCCCGCGGCCCGCACCCCGCCGGCGGGCGTGTCGGGGACCAGGCCCAGCACCATCGCCCGAACGGGGTCGATGTGGGCCCCGAACGCTCCAGCCAGACGGATGTCGGGCACGCCGGCGACGCCTGCGTGCTCGCGCAGCAGGTCGATTCCGGCCCGCAGCGCGGCCTTGGCCAGTTGGACGGCCCGGACGTCGTTCTGGGTGATCGACAGCCGGATCGGCTCCCACTGGATCACGTAGCTGAACGTGCGCCCGTCAGCCACGATGCGCGGCGACCGGCCGGTGTCCGGCGTGATGACGCCATGGCGGTTCATGATTCCGGCCAGGAACATCTCGGCGACCACCTCGATGATTCCCGAGCCGCACAGCCCCGACACCTCCAGCCCGATCCGTTCGATCTCCTCGGGGAATCCCGGCTCATCGGACCAAATGTCACAGCCGATGACCTTGAACCGGGGCTCCCAGGTGTCAGGGTCGATCCGGATCCGCTCCACCGCGTCGGCGGTCGCCCGCTGGCCGCAGCTGATCTGGGCGCCCTCGAAGGCCGGGCCGGTCGGGCTCGACGCGGCGAACACCCGGTGCCCGTCGCCCAGCACGATCTCGGCGTTGGTGCCCACATCGACCACGAGCATCGGGGTCGCGACCCGGTGGGGGCCCTCGGCCAGGGCGACCGCGGCGGCGTCCGCTCCCACGTGCCCGGCGATGCAGGGACCGACGTACAGGGCCGCGCACGGCAGCCCGATCCCGACCTCGGTTGCGGCGCCCCGCACCGCGGTGGCGGTGGCGAGCGTGAACGGCGCCGCCCCCAGCGGTGTGGGGTCCAGGCCCAACACGAGATGGTGCATGATCGGGTTGCCCACCACGACCAGGTCGTGCACCTGGTCGCGGTCCACGGCGGCCTGCCCGCACAACTCGCCGACCAGCTCGTCGATGGCGCTGCGCACGGCCGCTGTGAGCTCGGCCTCTCCGCCGGGGTTCATCATCACGTACGACACCCGGCTCATGAGGTCCTCGCCGAAGCGGATCTGCGGGTTCATGCGCCCCGAGGCCGCGGCAACCTCGCCCGACGAGAGCTCGAGCAGGTAGCCGGCGATGGTGGTGGAGCCCACGTCCACGGCCACCCCCCAGGCTCCGTCGGAGTATCCGGGCCGCACGTCGAGAACGGCGCGGCCACCGTGCACGACCACCGTGACCGATCCCTCGCCGGCGGCGATGGCCGAATGCAGCCGAGCCAGCACCGGCACGCCGAACTCCACGTCGGCCAGGCCCCAATCATTGGACAGGGCCTCGGCCACCAGGTCGACCTCGGCCGCCGCGAAGCCGAGCACCACCTCGGGCAACTCCACGTAGTGGAGGGTGACGACGGGATGGATGACGACCTCGTCGAGGTCGATCGACTTGCGCACGACCGGACGGTGGACCTGGCTCTCCGCGGGGACGTCGATCACCGCGTCGGCCAGCAGGAGGGCCTGGCAGCCCAGACGGGAGCCTTCCGGCAGCGGGCGCCGTCCGCGGTAGCCCAGCTCGGTGGGGCCGGGACTCGACAGGACGTGGGCGTCGGTGGGGGAGACCTGGCAGCGGCCGCACAGCCCGCGGCCGCCGCACACCGAGTCGAGGTCCACCCCGCCGGCCCGGGCCGCGTCCAGCACGGTGGCCCCCGCAGCCACAGCGGCGCGTATCCCCGAAGGGTTGAACACGACACTGTGCATGTCTTGCATTATTGGCTTGGCGGGCTTGCTACGGCCCGCGGCGACGCCCGCCCCGCCGTCTCAGGCCGACCGCGTCGGGATCACGGTGCTCCGCGATCCACCGGGCGCAGTCCCGGTCGTTCCCGGCCAGCACATCGGCGGCCAGCACCGCGTTCTTCACCTCCGGGTGCAGGGGGTTCATGATCGCGGAGGTCAGTCCGGCCGCCATGGCCATCGCCAGGAAGGTGCCGGTGATCATGTGGCGGGCCGGCAGGCCGAAGCTGACGTTGCTCGCACCGCAGGTGGTGTTGACCCCGAGCTCCTCCCGCAGGCGCCGCACCAGCTGGAAGACCTGGCGTCCGGCTGTGCCCATGGCGCCGATCGGCATCACCAGCGGGTCCACCACCACGTCGGCCGCGCCGATGCCGTGGTCGGCGGCCCGGTTCACGATCTTGCGGGCCACCTCGAAGCGCACGTCGGGGTCCTCGCTGATGCCGGTCTCGTCGTTGGAGATGGCGACCACCGCGGCGCCGTGGCGGGCCACCAGCGGCAGTACCCGCTCGAGCACCTCCTCCTCCCCGGTGACCGAGTTGATGAGCGGCTTGCCCTCGTACACCGCGATGCCGGCCTCGAGGGCCTCCACGATCGAGGAGTCGATGGACAGGGGAACGTCCGTCACGCTCTGCACGAGCTTGACCGCCTGGGCCAGCAGGCCCGGCTCGTCGGCGAGGGGAATCCCCGCATTCACGTCGAGCATGTGGGCCCCGGCCGCGGCCTGGGCCAACGCGTCGGCCTCGACCCGGCTGAAGTCGCCGTTGCGCATCTCCTCGGCCAGCAGCCGGCGTCCCGTCGGGTTGATGCGCTCGCCGATCATCACGAACGGGCGGCCGAAGCCGATGACCACCTCCCTGGTGGCCGAGCTGACGACTGTGTCGGTCATTGGTCGTCCCCTCCGGGCTCGACGGCGCGCTCGGGCCCCTGGCGAACGCGCGGATACGTGCATCCGTTCCGCGATGAAGCGGCGTGATTCCCGCTCTTGTTCGCTGCGCTCACGGGCCGCTCGGGCCACGGCCTCGCTTGTTGCGTCACGAGTGTGCTCACGAGTCGCCGCCGATGCGCTCGGCCTCTGGGCCGTTGCCGTCGGGATCCCAGCCTCCCGTCTTGACGAACTCGTCGAGGCGCTGCCGGGGGAACGCTTCCTCCAACTCGGCGGCGGCCGCCATGGCCGCGCCCTCGGGATCGGCGGCATCTCCGGGGATCACGCTGCGGCGCCACTCGCCGACGTACTGCGAGGCCTGGGTCTTGCCGGCCACCATGGCGGCCCGGTCGATGGCTCGCTGGAAGCGGCGGGGCAGTATGCGCTGCACCCGGTTCTCCCCGGACCCGCCGTTGACCTGGGCGGGGATGTCTCGCCAGCTGATCAGCACGAGGCTCCCGTCGTCGCCCCGGCGCCTGCGGCCGCCGCGCCGTGCCGAGGCACTCATGCCGCCTCGGCGTGGGCGGCGCCGGCCAGCTTCACGATCTGTCGTTGGAGTCCGCCGATGCCGGTGAGGATCCGCTCGCAGCGAAGGCCGAGACGGGCCGCGGCCTGCTCGGCGGCGCGAGCCAGGCGGTCGTCGTCGGTCTGGGCCAGATGGACGACACGGGTGTAGTTGCCGAAGTACATCTCGAGCAGCTCGGGGTGAGCCGAGATGCCGAGGCCCTGCATGATGAGGCGGTCGAAGTGCCTGACCAGGTAGTCGGTGAGGTAGAAGGTCCCCGGCTCGGCGTCCTGGAGGCCGGCGAAAGCGTCGGCACCCGCGTACAGCTCGTAGCAGTGGGGGCCGTCAAGGCGCTCGACGCCCTCCTCTGAGCACACCCGGTCCAGGAGCCCGCCGGTGCCGCAGTCCATGTAGCCCACGAGGATGGTGCGGTGCGCACCGGTCGCCCTGGCTGCCCGGACCCGCCGCCGGACCGCCTCGGGGATCCGCTCGGGGCGGTTGTGCAGGATGGCGGGCAGGCACTGGACCTCGATGTGCTCGCCACCGTTGCGGGCCGCTACCTCCTGCAGCTCACGAACCAGAGCGCCGCAGCCGATGACCAGCACCGGCGAGGGTTCGGCTGGCGTCATCTGGCGGCCCGGCGGGCCGTGATCAGGGTCTTGGCCGTCTCGGACGCAATGGCGGCATCGCGGCAGTAGGCGTCGGCGCCGATGGCCGATCCGAACTCCTCGTTGAGGGGGGCGCCGCCGACGAGGATGATGAAGTTGTCGCGGATGCCCTTCTCGATGAGGGTGTCGATCACTACCTTCATGTAGGGCATGGTGGTGGTGAGCAGCGCCGACATGCCCAGGATGTCGGGCTGGTGCTCGTCGAGGGCGGCCAGGAACTCGTCGGCGTCGGTGTTGATGCCGAGGTCGAACACCTCGAAGCCGGCTCCCTCCAGCATCATGGCCACCAGGTTCTTGCCGATGTCGTGGATGTCGCCCTTGACAGTGCCGATCACCACGCTGCCGATGGGCTCGGCCCCGGTCTCGGCCAGCAGGGGCCGCAGTATGGCCATGCCCGCCTTCATGGCGTTGGCGGCCAGGAGGACCTCGGGCACGAACAGGATCCCGTCGCGGAAGTCGATGCCCACGATGCGCATCCCCTCGACCAGGGCGTCGTTGAGCACCTTGTCGGCCGGCCAGCCCCGGCCCAGCAGGATGTTGGTGCCCTCGGCGATCTCGTCGGCCAGCCCGTCGTAGAGGTCGTCGTGCATCTGCGCGGTGAGCTCTTCGTCGTCGAGGCTCGACAGGTCGATGTCGTCGCCGGCCATGTCGGGTCCAGAAGCAGGAGTCTCAGTCATCCGGCGCAGCCCTCCACGTCTCGTTTGTAGGGCCCCTCTCGGCGGACCACACCCCAAGTCGGTTCCGCACTGTGGACCAGTCCCACGATACGGAACGGACTGTACCACGGTTTGTGGTCCCCACAAGCAACTCGCGCCGAGAATTCCGCACCGACCCGGCAGCGCTCTAGCCTTTGCCGTCATGCCCGCGCCCGTACCGGACGGCGACACGCCCCCGCACCGCTACAACGCGGCGCTCGCGGCGGGGATCGAAGCCCGCTGGCAGGCCCGCTGGGACGCTGACGGCATCTACGAGACCCCCAACCCGTCGGGGCAGCTCGCGTCGGGCCGCGGCCTGGCCGGTCCGAAGCTCTTCATCATGGACATGTTCCCGTACCCGTCGGGCTCGGGACTGCATGTCGGGCATCCCCTGGGCTACATCGCCACTGACGTCTACGTCCGTTTCAAGCGGATGTCCGGCTCCAACGTGCTCTACACGATGGGATTCGACGCGTTCGGCCTTCCGGCCGAGGAGCACGCCCGCCAGACCGGCCAGCACCCCCGGATCAACACCGAGGCCAACATCGACAACATGCGCCGCCAGCTCGATCGGCTCGGCCTCGGCCATGACAAGCGGCGGGGCATCGCCACCACCGACGTCGACTACTACCGCTGGACCCAGTGGATATTCCTGCAGATCTTCAACTCGTGGCTGGATCCCGAGACCCGCCGGGCCCGCCCGATCGCCGAGCTGATGGACGAGCTCTCCTCCGGAGCGAGGCGCACACCCGACGGCCGGGCCTGGGCTGATCTCAGCGAGGCCGAGCAGCGGGAGCTGG
>Ga0209754_1000351_pt1 | contig 68065 bp, 56 predicted proteins | sample MesohylBB_FD_187295 | JGI IMG/M metagenome (GOLD analysis project Ga0209754, IMG submission 187295) | Host-associated microbial community of the marine sponge Aplysina aerophoba from Gulf of Piran - sponge mesohyl, lysed by bead beating... | ecosystem: Host-associated > Porifera > Sponge >...
GAGATGGGCGTATCGCGCCGTCGTGTTCACCATGCGGTGACCGAGCAGGTCGCCAATCATAGGCAGGCCCTCGCCCAAGGCCAGGGCGCGGGGGGCGAACGTATGTCTGAGGTCATGCAGGCGAACGCCGTCAAGCCGGGCGCGCTTTCGGACGCGGTCCCAGGAGTCGTTGAGATTGACGAGGCGGGTGCCCTTCTTCCTGCCGGGGAAGACCCACGGATTGTCGGGGGTGCGGGGAAGACTGTTCAGCACTTCGGCCACCGGAGACGTCAGCGGCACCATCCGCGTGCCGGTCTTGGTGTCGGGAAGGCGGATCTCGCCGGTCTCGAAGTTGAGGTCGTCCCATCGCAGCCCGAGGATTTCGTTGCGTCGGCATCCGGTGACGACGAGGAGGTAGATCGCGGCGGCCGCGTGGACGGAGGCCAGCCGCTCGCCCGGCGCGGCCGCGAGCGCCTCGTCGAACCGGGCGAGCTCTTCGTGGGTGAGGAAACGCTCGAGCTTCTCGACCCTGAAGCGGGGCACGCCCCGGCAGGGGTTGCTGCCGGACGGGCGCCATCCCCAAGCGTCCGCGAGATTGAACATTTTGACCAGGATGTCGACCGCCCGATTGGCCACGGTCGGCATGTGGTGCAGGCCGTTGGAAAACGTCAGGATGTCGTGGTGCTCGATATCCACGACAAGGCGTTCCCCGAGGGCCGGCACGATGTGCTTGCGCAGCATCAGCCGGTAATGGGAAACCGTTGCCGGCTTGCAGTGTATCTCGACATACTCGCGGAAATAGCGCCCGGCGAGATCGGCGACCGTCGGATCGGGCGCCGGCTCGGGAGGAACCGGAGGCTGTCCCTTCTTGATCCGGGCGATAATCTCGGCGGCGCTCTTGCGGACCTTGTCGACAGAGACGCCGGGGTCGCCATGGGTGCCGAGGCTGATACGTCTGGAGCGGCCGAAGGCGCGGGTCTGGACGACGAAGACCTTCTTGCCCGAGGGGTAGACCCGGACACCGAAACCGGCAAGATCGCGGTCCCAGAAGACGGCGTCCTTGCCGTTGACGGACAGGCGGTCCACGACGCGCTTGGTGAGGTTGCGGGGCTCAGCTTGGGCCATCTGGGACTTCTCCAGCGGCAGGGGTTTCTCGGGCTCGACCTGTCTCGGTGCCGTAAGAGGGTAGGTATTGAGACGGTTCAAATTCGAGGCGACGATGTGACTGTCCCTTGGTGGGATTGGCGAAGGTGGACAGATTCTAGAAGGCTGGATAAATCATGTCAATACAATCGCTTATGTGTCCGTATCGCATGCAAGGCGAACTATGCGGCGTATGCCTAAAGAGAGAGCCTGCGGGGGTATTTTGACTTGATCGCGCTCGACACGCACGTGCTGCTCTGGGCCATCGAGGGCGAGCGGCGGCTGGGGCCCGAGGCGCGCGCCGCCATCGCCGCGGCGGGTGATGCCGACGACATCGGCATTTCCGCCATCACGCCCTGGGAAATCGCCCTGCTTGTGGAGCGCGGCCGCCTTCGGCTGGCGCAGGAGGTCGGCGCGTGGATCAGGTCGGTGCTCGCCCTGCCGGGCATCAAGCTGCTGCCCGTCGACCCCGCGATCGCGACCGACAGCGCGCGGCTGCCTGGCACCTTTCGTGCCGATCCTGCCGACCGCCTCATCATCGCCACCGCGCGCCAGTGCGGCGCGCCGCTGCTCACCGCCGATTTCGCCATCCTCTCCTACGCCGCAGGCGGCCACGTCCAGACCATCGACGCGACACGATAGAGCGTATCCGTTTCGCGCGGAAACGCTCTGAGTCTTTGTCGCTCACGGCAGCCGGCCTGCGGCCGGCGCCTGCGCGGGCGCGCCGCATTCGCAGCGGGCCGCGGTCGCGGCCTGTCGCGTGTCCGTCAAACACGGACGCGCTCTCATTCGCCCTGCATTGCCGGCGTGGAACGCGGCGCTATGGTGCGCCGCCTTGAGAAACCTGGAGCGCAAGTACGTACACGATGAGTGACTTCACCCTGATCATCGGCAACAAGAACTACTCGTCCTGGTCGCTGCGGCCCTGGCTGGCGCTGTGCCACGCCGGAATCCCCTTCGACGAGCGGCTGCTCCTGCTCTGCGGCGAGAACTGGAAGGAGGCCATCGCCGCCGTCTCGCCGTCAGGCCGCGTGCCGGTGCTGCTGCACGGCGAGCGCACCGTCTGGGAGACCCTGGCGATCATCGAATACGCCAACGAGCTGTTTCCGGACGCCGGCCTCTGGCCCGAAGAGCGCGCCGCGCGCGCCGCAGCCCGCGCGGTCGCCCACGAGATGCACGCGGGCTTCACCGCGCTCCGCAACCACATGCCCATGAACCTGCGCCGCCTCGACCTCAAGGGGAGGGGCCGCGGGCCGGGGGTCGACGACGATATCGCCCGCATCTGCGAGATCTGGCGCGACTGCCGCAGCCGCTACGGCGCCGGCGGCGACTTCCTCTTCGGCGCCTTCTGCGCGGCCGACGCTATGTACGCGCCGGTGGTGACCCGCTTCGACACGCACGGGGTCGATCTCGACGAGACCTGCGCCGCCTACAGCCGCGCCGTGCTCACCCTCCCGGCCTTCGTCGAATGGCGCGACGCGGCGCTCCAGGAGCCCTGGATCATCCCCGAAGACGAGCTCGACTGAGGAGAACCCGCTCTACGACAAATCGAAGGCCGGGACTTCGCAGCGGGTGACGGTGACGGGCCGCGTGGTCGGCGGGGTGTTGCGGCTGCGGCCGACGAAGCGGGGGATGCCGTCGGTGATGACGGCGCCGATGGCGACCGGGTCGCCGTTGCTCATGGTCGAGAGCGCATCCGGCTTGGTGGCGCCGAGCGGGGCATCGACGATGACCACGTCCGCATCCCGCCCCGGCCTGAGGAAGCCGCTGTTGAGGCCGTAGATCTCCGCCACGTTGCCGGTCGCGGCCGCGATCATCCAGGTCGGATCGAAGCCCGCAATCGAGGCGATGTGGACCATGGTGTAGATCATGCCGAGCGGCATGACGCCGCTGCCGGTGGGCGTGTCGGTCGCAATCAGGAATCGGTCGAAGGCGTCGTGCTTGCGCGCCATCTCGGCGCAGAGCAGCGTGGTGCGCAGATTGCCGGCGGTGCAGACCTGCATGGCGATCCCGGTCTCGGCCGCCACCTGCTCGAAGTAGCGGTCCTCGATGGCGACCGGCCCGCCGTTGATGTGGAAGGAGACCGTGGGATCGATGGCGATCAGGTCTGCGCCGGTGATGGGGAAGGAGCCGGGGATCGAGGCGCCGCCGGTGTGCAGCGTCGTGAGCAGCCCGGCCTCCCTGGCGTGGCGCACCAGCGCCATGTAGTCGCGCGCCGTCTCCACCGCGCCGAAGCCGGCCTTGGCGAGCCAGACGCCGTCCCGGTGCACGTCGTCGAAGTCAGCGCGGGTAAGGCCGGGCTCCAGGATGATGGAGCCGCCGTGCACGCGCATGCCGCCCGGCCGGTAATGCTCGAAGCACTTGAAGGCCGCGACCGCGAGTGCCTTGACCCCGGCGGGGTCCTTCGGCCGGCCCGGCACGTGCACCTCGGAGGCGGAGATCGCCGTGGTGGTGCCGCCGTGGACGTAGCTCGTGAGGTATCCCACGGTGTTCTGGCGCGGCGTGAAGTCGCCGAATGTGACGTGGACCTGGGAATCGATCAGCCCCGGGATCGCGGTCGCGCCACCGGCGTCGATCACGACGTCGCAGGCGTCGAGGGCGGCGGGCGGCACCGCGCCCACGGCGTCCAGCAGGCCGTCGGCGGTGACGAGGGCGTCGCCTTCGACGAAGGGGGCGCGCCAATCGCCGGAGACGATGGCGTCGAGGTTGACGACGCCGACCCTCACGGCTCGCGGGAGCCTGCGTTGCCGCCCATCAGCCCCTCCAGGATGCGGTCGGCGTCGGCCCAGTCGTAGCGCCTGAAGCAGTGCGCGGTGGTGACGAACTTGGCGCCCGCGTAGAACATCTCGTACTGGGTGTGGCGGCCGGCGAACTCGGAGCCCACCGCGTCCCACGCGAGCTTCATCAGCGCCATCCGTTCGGCAGCACCCTCGCCGGGCCGCGCGGAGACCTGCGTGCGCTCGAAGAGGGGCGCGATCTCAGGGTTTTCCAGGTCCGCCACCGACGACGGCAGCATGATCAGGCCGCCGCCGGCGAGCGAGCGGATCCCGTCAATCAGGCGCGGATAGAGCGCCTGGGTCTGGACCTGCGCGGCGTACATCATGCTCGCATTCGGCACGTAGTAGTCGCCGGCCATGCGGCCCGCGCTCTCCATGCCGTAGAGCAGCCCTTCCACCGCCGCGACCTCGGCCGCCATCTCGCCGAGCTGCCCGATCACCGGCGGCATCTTGACGGTGCCGATGGTCTCGGCGATGCGCCTTGCCAGCGCCAGCAGGAACTTGAGCTTCACCACCAGGCGGATCTGCGACTGGTAGTTCTGGAAGACGTGGCCCGGCGTGTCGTGGAACTGCGCCCGGCACATGTCGGTGTCGCCGAAGAGGAAGATCCGCTCCCACGGCACCTTCACGTCGTCGAAGTAGACGATGGAGTCGTTCTCGTCGAAGCGGTGGGAGAGGGGATAGTCCCAGGGGCTCGTGGCGCTTGCCTCGTAGCTCCTGCGCGAGAGCACCTTGAGGCCGCGGGCGTCGAGGGGAAGCGCGAAGGAGATGGCGAAGCGCTCCTCGCCCGGCTGCAAGGGTTGCAGGGTCGCGACCAGGATCTCCTCGGCCATGATCGAGCCGGTGCCGAGCATCTTGGCGCCGCGCACGGTCACGCCTTCCGCGTCCTCGTCGACGACCCGCATGGTCATCTCTTCGCTCTCTTGCTCGCCCCATGACCTGGAGCGGTCGCCCTGCGGATTGACGATGACGTAGCTGAGGTAGAGGTCGTTGTCGCGGGCGTAGGCGTAGTAGTCGCGGAGCGCCCGGGCGTAGCGTGCGCCGTGACGCTCGAAGACCTCGATCCCCATCATCTGGCCTGCGATCGACGACGCCAGATGATCGGGCGAGCGCCCCAGGTAGCCCGCATGAAGCTCGGCCCAGGCGGTGAGCGCCTCCCGCCGCGCCACCATCTCGGCGTAGTTCCTCGGCATCTGCCAGGCGCGGTTTGCGCGCCGCCCGGTCTCGGTCTCGAAGGTCATCCGCTCGACGTTGGGCTCGGCCGCCTGGAAGTCGTAGAGGGCCGCGGCCGAGCGGCAGGCGCCGGCGAAGGCCGGATGGTCGGCGACGCGCGTGATCAGCGCGCCGTCCAGATAGACTGCCCGGTCCTTGTCGAGCGCGCGCAGGTGCGCGGCACCGTCTTTGATGCTCATCGGGCGATCATAGCCCGATTCCGCCGCCGACCGTGACCGTGGCGAGACGCCCGGGCTAATCTCGGCATCGTAACTGCGGCCATGGCGGTGCCTAACCCGGAGACGTGCCGATGAACACTCCCTATCGCGGAATCTTTCCGATCGTTCCGACGCCTTTCCACGAAGACGGCGCGCTCGACCTGGGGAGTCAGCGCCGCGCCCTCGATTGCATGATCGACCAGGGTGTCGATGGACTCTGCATCCTCGCCAACTACTCCGAACAGTTCCTGCTCTCCGACGAGGAACGGGCGATTCTGCAGACGGCCTGCCTCGAGCATGTCGACAGCCGCGTTCCCGTCATCGTGACCTGCAGCCATTTCAGCACGCGCATCGCGGTCGAGCGCTGCCGCCGCGCCGCGGCGGAAGGCGCGGCGATGGTCATGATGATGCCGCCCTATCACGGGGCGCTGCTGCGCGCGGACGACGAAGGGGTCTTCCAGCATTTTGCCGCAATCTCGGGGGCGCTGGAGATCCCCGTCATGGTTCAGGATGCGCCGCTCTCCGGCGTCACGCTCGGCGTGCCCTTGCTTGCGCGGATGGCACGTGAACTGCCGCGCCTCGCCTATTTCAAGATCGAGTGTCCGGGCGCTGCCGCAAAGCTCCGGGCTTTGATTGCCGCTGCCGGCGAGCACATCGACGGCCCCTTCGACGGCGAGGAGGGAATCACCCTGCTGGACGATCTCGACGCAGGCGCCACCGGCACGATGACGAGCGCGCTGGCCTGCGAGCAGATTCGACCGATCGTGATCGACCACCTGGCTGGCGCGTACGCCGACGCGGCGGCGCAGTACCGCCGCATGTTGCCGCTCATCAACTTCGAGAACCGGCAATGCGGGCTGCGCGCCTGCAAGACGGTGATGATGGAAGGCGGCGTCATCAGGAGCGACAGGGTGCGTCACCCCCTGGCGCCGCTACCCGCGGAAACCCGGGCGGAGCTGCTCGACATGGCCGCCGAGTTCGACCTCCTCGCGCTGCGCTGGGGGCGTTAGAGCACGTCCGTCTTTGGCGGATGTGCGACAGGCCGCGACCGCGGCCCGCCGCTCCTGCGGCGCGCCCGCGCAGGCGCCGGCCGCAGGCCGGCTGCCGTGAGCGACAGAAAATCCGAGCGTTTCCGTGTGAAGCGGAAACGTTCTAGCCGTAAAGCGCGGCGCAGCGCACTTCGATGCTCCAGCGGTCGGGTGCGTCGGGTTTCGTCGTCGGGTCGTCGAAGGCGCTGTGGAAGCTGAAGGTGCAGGGCGCGTCCGGTCTCTCGGAATCCGTGTGCGCGCCTTGTGAGCGTGCCAGTCCGCCGGCCGAATCCCACTGCTTGATCAGCAGCGCCTCGTCGCGGGTGAGCGCGGGATAGCAATACCAGCGATGATTGTCGGCGTGTTTCGCGAGGTAGTTCTCGCCGGTCCGGTCGCTGTAGTAGACCTCGAAGACCACGAGGTCGTCGGGATGCACGGTGGCTGCATCGCAGAGGCCGAGCGGTTCGGTCGCCACGGGCTCCGGGGCGATGTTCCGCCATAGGTTGATGAGCGCGAAGCGGCCTTCCTCCAGCGCGCGCGCCACATCCGCCCCGTCGAGGAGCGACTCTCCCTGGGCCAGCGCCGTGCGATAGGTGTCGTTGCCGGTCGGCGCCTTGGCCAGGTCGCGCAGGCGGCGCGGCCCGCTGGTCAACGTGTAGTCGCCGTGCACCATGTGGATCGGCGGCTGCACCTGCTGCCCGCCCTCGATACGGCGCCCGCCCCGATTGCCGGAGACCGAGCGGATATTGTGGTCGAAGGCAGCGACCAGACGGGCGCCGGTCTCCTGCCGAACGACGTCGGCGCAGTGCGGGTAATAGCGGCGCACGATCTGGTCGTGGTTGAAGAAGTCGATCGCCGGCTGCTCCATGGGGCGCTCGACCAACTCGAAGCCGTTGGCGTCGAGCGTGTGGCGCTGCGCCCCTGTCAGGCAGCGCGCGTCACGAACCGCCATCCGGCGCGTTTCCAGATCGGTGCCTTCCCAGGGGCTGTCATTGCCGTCGCTGTCCCGGCGCATGAACACCTTGCCGTTGCCATGGAGCGAGCTCTCCACCGAAGGCGCCAGGTAGGTGAACTCTCCGGTTCGAAGGGTGTCAGTCCGTGCTTCGACAGCCATGTTCATGGGAATACTCTCCCCGGTCTCGTGGGGGCGCCCCAATCGCCGGCCCTGGGTAAGATCGTGCCGACGAGAGGGGCGCCCCCCAGCCCCTCAATCTGTCCCGTTATCGTCGTCTAGGCCTCAACCTGCGCGATGTAGTCCTCGTCCTCGCCCAGGTGAGGAATGCCGTGGTTGTGGCCGCCGTAGGCCTCCGTGCCCTTCAGCACGGCGGTCCTGCGGCTGAACTCGACCTTGAGCTCGCCGGCGAGAATTGCGCCGACGGCGTTGTACTGCCACTCGCTCACCGCCTTGCTGGCCGCGCGCTCGGACATCCTCTCGAACCACGCGGTAACCCGAGGATGCTTGTCCCACACGCTGTCGGGAATGATCTTGCCGGCGTGATGGGAGACCATCTCGTGGAACCCCGCGAGATCGGCATAGCTGACCTGGTCGCCGCACACGTAGTCACGGTCCTTGAGCCAGTAATTCTCCATGACCTCCAGCGATTCATAGAGAACGTGGTAGCCCTTCCGGCGCTCTGCCGAAAAATCCTTGTCCTCGCCGTAGATGAAGGGGGCGAAGATGGTCCAGTGGAACGCGCCGCCGCCGAGGCGCAGAGTGTAGGCGTACCACTGCACGTACTGGTTGATCAGCGAGCGCTCACGCAGGGTCGAGCCGAACCAGTGGCTGGGGCACTCGAACTTCTCGTTCAGGTAGCGCCCGATGGCCACGTTCTCCCACACGGTGAAGTCGCCATCGACGAGGATCGGCACCTGCCCGGTGGGGTTGTAGGTGTCCCGGAACTCCTGCGTCTCGTTGATGTTCGTGGTGATGTCGACGACTTCGTCCTCGAAGTCGATGTCGTTCTCGACCATGAACTGACGCGCCGAGCGGCAGGGCTGGGACGCGGGGTGGTGCAGGTAGCGCAGCTTCGTGCTCATGAGGGATTCCTCTCCGTCTGCGAGCGCACAGTTTAATTCCCTTGGGCCTGCTCACAATAGCGCGGCCCGCGCGGGGACAGGTCAGGCCGGGAGCAGGCCGAGATTTTCGCGTAGCGTGGGCCCGGCATAGTCCTCGTGGTAGAGGCCGCGCCGCTGCAGCTCGGGCACCACGAGGTGCGCGAAATCCTCGTAGGCGCCCGGCATGTGGGTCGCGGCGAGCACGAAGCCGTCGCAGGCCCCGCCTTCGAACCACGCCGCCATCTCGTCGGCGACCGCCGCCGGCGTTCCCACGAAGTGGGGCATCTCCCCCAACGTTCCCCGCCGGCTGTAGGTAACAAAGTCCTCGACCGTGGGATGTGGGTTGCCGCTCAACGTCACGACCCGGTCGCGGATCGCCTGCAGGCCGCTGATGGAGGCCATCTCCTCGTCAGTGAAGGGCTCGCCTGCAGGCTTGGTCGCGAAATCATAGTTGAGCGCCTCGGAGAGCAGGGCCAGCGTGTCGATGGGCTGCGCGAGGCCGGCGATGAAGGCGGCCTTCTCCTCCGCCTCTGACTGGGTTTCGGCGACCGTGACGTAGGCCGCAGGCGCCACGCGGAAGGTGCCGGGATCGCGGCCGGCGGCGAGCGCGGCATCGCGCGTTGCCGCGTAGGCCTTGCGGCCGAACTCCAGGGTGGGATAGATCGCGAAGATCACATCGGCCCAGCGCGCCGCGAACTGCCGACCCCGCCCGCTCTGGCCGGCCTGGATCACGATGGGGCGATCCTGCGGCGTGCGCGGCACGGTAAAGGGCCCGCGCGAGCGCAGGAATCGGCCCTCGTGGTCCAGGCGATGCACGCCTTCCGGGTCGGCGAAGATGCTGCGTTCCTTGTCGAGGACGATGGCGTCCGGGGCCCACGAGTCCCAGTGGCCGAGCACCACCTCCATGAACTCGTCGGCGCGGTCGTAGCGCTCGTTATGCTCGATCACCCTGTCCGCGCCGTAGTTCGCGGCCTCGGAATCGTTGAGCGAGGTCACCACGTTCCAGGCCGCCCGGCCGCCGCTCATGTGGTCGAGGGTGGAGAACATGCGGGCCACGTGGAAGGGCTGGTAGTAGGTGGTCGAGCAGGTGGCGCCCAGGCCGAGCCGCGTGGTCGCGGCCCCCATCAGGGTGAGGATCGGGATCGGGTCCATCTTGACCACCCGCACCCCGTTGCGCACCGCCTCGGCATGGTCGCCGCCGTAGATGTCCGGCAGCGCGAGGCGATCGTCGAAGAAGGCGAGGTGGAACTTGCCGGCCTCGAGGATGCGGGCGATCCGCTGATAGTAGTCGGCGGTGAGGAAGTCCGTGGCGGAGTCCGGGTGACGCCAGGACGCCGGGTAGTTGGAGCAGTTCTGCGCCTGGAGGAAGCCCACCAGGACCATCTGCCGCTTGCTCATGCTCACCGTCGCTCGCTGGGACCGGGAGGCCGGGCCGGCCGCCGCCTGCGCGGGGTGTGTAGCACGGCCGGCGGGGGTTTGGCAGGCAGGCCTGGCCGGCGCGTGGCGGGCCGGCCGCCTCTGTGCCATCCTCCGCTTGGTCTGCGATCGGCGCAGGGCAAGGGGGGCATCATGGAACTGGGCATCAGCATCAAGGGCGACCTCGACGTGCGCCGCACCGTGGCGCTCGCCCACCAGGCCGAGGCCGCAGGCTTCGACTACGTGTGGTTCGCGGATTCCCACATCCTGTGGTCCGACGTCTACACCCAGATGGCGGTCTGCCTGGACCACACGCAGCGTATTCGCGTGGGTCCGCTGGTGACCAACCCCAGGGTGCGCGACTGGTCGGTGGCGGCCAGCATCTTCGCGCGGCTGGTCCAGTTCGGCGACGGCCGGCTCGACGTGGCGGTAGGCCGCGGCGACAGCTCCGTGCGCGTCATGGGCCACCGGCCTGCGACGCTTGCCCAGCTCACCGCCTTCTGCGACGCGCTCCGCACCATGCTGCGGGGCGAGGCCTGCGAGTACGACGGCGCCCACGGGCCGGTTCTTCTCGACTGGGCCGACCCCTACGAGCTACCGATCTGGATCGCGGCCTACGGGCCGCGTGCGCTTGCCGCCGCCGGCGCGCACGGGGACGGGCTGGTGATTCAGCTGGCCGATCCGGGGTTGTGCCAATGGTTCACCGAACAGGCGCTCGCGGCGCGCAAGGCGGCCGGCCTCGATCCCGCCGGATACCGCGTGCTCTCCTGCGCGCCGGCCTGGATTGGCGACCGCGAGACCGCCATCGCCCAGACCAGCTGGTTCCCCGCCGTGGTCGGCAACCATGTCGCCGACATCGTGGAGCGCCACGGCGCCGGGACGGACCTGGTGCCGGAGAGCCTGACCGCGTTCATCGCCGCCCGCCACGGGCGCGGCGCGGACGAAGGCTACGACTACCTCAAGCACGCGGTCGCGGGCTCCGACAACGTGCACTACGTCACCGACGCCATCACCGACTCCTTCTGCCTGATCGGCCCGGCCGAGGCCCATGTCGAGAAGCTCAAGGCGCTGGAGGCCGCAGGCGTCACGCAGTTTGCGCTCTACCTGATGACAGAAGATCAGGAACGGATGATCGCCGAGTACGCGACCAATGTGATGCCTCACTTCCGCTAGCGGAGCGGGGGCGCGCGGCCGATGCTGCGCCACCTGCTCGGCGCGGACGCAACCGCAGAGACCATGCTGGAGGCGATCGCGCGCGATGCGCGGGAGACCGGCGACAAGACCGGGCGACCGGTCTTCGGCGCTGCCGTCATGGAGGCCATGCGCACCGTGCCGCGCGCCGCCTTCGTGCCCGAGACGGAGAAGCCCTTCGCCTACGAGAACAGGCCGCTCCCCATCGGCCATAGCCAGACCATCTCCCAGCCCTTCGTCGTCGCCCTGATGTCCGAGCTTCTCGACGTCGAGCCAGGCGCGCGCATCCTGGAGGTCGGCACCGGCTGCGGCTACCAGACCGCCGTCCTCTCTGCGCTGGGCGCCACCGTCTATTCGGTCGAGGTCGTCGAGCCGCTGGCGACGGCTGCGGCGGCGCGCCTCGAGGCGCTGGGCTATGCACGGGCCACGGTCCGCGCCGGCGACGGCCACGCGGGCTGGCCGGAGGAGGCGCCCTTCGACGGCGTCATCGTCACCGCGGCGGCACCCTCCATCCCGCCGGCGCTGGTGGCGCAGCTCAAGCCCGGCGGCTGCCTGGTCATCCCCGTCGGCCGCGCCGCCAAGACCCAGCACCTGCAGCGCATCGAGAGACGGGCCGATGGCTCAAGCGAGGCGAAGACGGTGCTGCCGGTGGCCTTCGTCCCGCTGACCCGGGGGCAGGCTTAGGCCTCGTCGAAGGGCTCCAGGTCGGCCAGGTAGGCCAGCACCCGGTCGAGCGGCTCGACATCGCAATACTTCATGTCGAGGTCGAAGAGGTTCCACTCGATGGCGGCGGGCACGCGGTCGCCCACGCACTCGCGGACGATGACGGTGCGGAAGCCCTCGCCGAGCGCGTCCTCCACCGTGTGTCTGACGCAGCTCGCCATGGTGACGCCGGTGCAGATCAGCGTGTCGATTCCGCCGGCGCGCAGGATGCCGCCGAGATGGGTGCCGGCGAAGGCGCTCGGCCGCTTCTTGACGATCAGCGTGTCGACGCCTTCCTCCAGGGGCACGCGGTCGTCGATCTCGGTCGCAGGCGAGCCCAGCATCAGGTCCTCGAAGGGCTTCTTGAGCGGGAAGGCGCCCATGTCGAAGCGGCTGCAAAACGCGGTGGTGGTGTAGATGATCGGCACCCGCTTCTTGCGAGCGGCCGTAAGCAGGCGCTGAACGCCGGGAATGATCTGATCGTCCATGTCATCGCAGGAGAAACGATGGCCCGGCCGGGTCCAGGCGTTGGCGAGGTCGATGTTGAGGAGCGCGGGCCGCGTGCCGAAGCCCGAGCGCTGGTTCCAGCCGCGATTCCGGTAGAGCCCGGAGTCGCCAGAGAAGATGGTATCGAGCGCCTCGCGGACCTTGTCATCCAGCGGCATTGCCGCCTCCCTTGCTCTGCCTGCCGGGACGCCCGGCCGCGTGCTCGCGCCTAGCGGTTGGCGAAGGGCTCCAGGTCGTCGAGGTAGGCCAGCACCCGGTCGAGAGGCTCGACGTCGCAATACTTCATGTCGATGTCGAAGAGGTTCCACTCGACAGCCGCAGGCACGCGGTCGCCCACGCATTCGCGCACCACGACGGTGCGGAAGCCCTCGCCGAGCGCGTCCTCCACCGTGTGCCTGACGCAGCCGGCCATGGTGACGCCGGTGCAGATCAGCGTGTCGATTTCGCCGGCGCGCAGGATGCCGCCGAGGTGGGTCCCGGCGAAGGCGCTCGGCCGCTTCTTCACGATCAGCGTGTCGACGCCTTCCTCCGGCGGGATGCGGTCGTCGATCTCGCAGGCCGGCGTGCCCAGCATCAGGTCCTCGAAGGGGGTCTTGAGCGGGAAGGCCCCCATGTCGAAGCGGCTGCAGAAGGCGGTGGTGGTGTAGATGATGGGAACCTGCTTGGCCCTCGCGCCTTCGAGCAGGCGCTGCACGCCGGGAATGACCTGCTCGTCCATGTCATTGCAGGAGAAGCGATAGCCCTGGCGGGTCCAGGCGTTGGCGAGGTCGATGTTGAGGATCGCGGGCCGTGTGCCGAAGCCCGAGCGCTGGTTCCAGCCGCGCTTCTGGTAGAGCCCGGCATCGCCGGAGAAGATCGTGTCCAGCGCCTCGCGGACCTTGTCGTCCAGCGGCATCGTCGCCTCCCTTGCTGTGCGCCTGCTGCGGGCCGGGCTACGCCAGGGGCGGCTTTCGATCGGCCCAGGGCGCCGCCTCCTCGAACGCGGCGGCGGCACGCAGAATATCCACCTCGCGGTTGATCCCCGCAACCATCTGCAGGCCGACCGGGAGCCCTTCGGCGGTGAAGCCCGCCGGGATCGAAGCCGCCGGCTGGCCGGTCAGGTTGAAGGGATAGGTGTAGTAGACCCAGGAGACGATGTTGCGCGCCCCGAGCCCCGGCGGCGTGTCGTGGCCCACGTCGAAGGCGGCGCAGGGCAGCGTCGGCGAGAGCAGCAGGTCGTAGCGCTCGAAGAGCTGGCGCATCTTCTCGCGGAAGTCGTAGCGCGCGAAAACCTGGGTGAAGAACTCCACCATCGAGCGGTCGAGCCCGCCGCTGAGCGTCGTGACCACGGCGGGGTCCAGCTCCTCCGGCCGCTCCGTCATCAGGCCCTTCAGCTTGGTGCCGATGCCGCCGTAGAACTCCGCCATCCAGGTCTCAACCGGGTCTTCGCCGAGCGCGTCTTCGACCAGCTCGACCTCGCAGCCCAGCGCCTCGAAGCGCCGGGCCGCGGCCTCGCAGAGTGCGACGATCTCGGGCTCGGGCTGCGCGTAGCCCAGGGTGGGGCTCCAGCCGATCCGCAAGCCCTTGGCGCCCGCATCGCACGCGGCGAGGAAGTCGGGCACGGGCTCGGCGACGCCGAAGGCATCGCGGCGGTCGTGGCCCGCCATCACGCCGAGCAGCAGGGCTGCATCCCGCACCGTGCGCGCGATCGCGCCCACGTGAGCGAGCGTCGGCGCGGCGGAGACCGGAAACACCGGCACCCGCGCGAACTGCGCCTTGATGCCGAAGAGCCCGCAGAGCGCAGAGGGAATGCGCACGGAGCCGCCGCCATCGGTGCAGACCGCGAAGGGCGTGAGCCCGGCGGCGACGCTCGCGGCACCGCCCCCGCTGGAGCCGCCGGGCGTCTTCGCCAGGTTCCACGGGTTGCGGGTGATCCCGGTGAGCGGGCTGTCACAGACCGCCTTGCAGCCGAACTCGCTGGTGGTGGACTTGCCGACGATGCAGCCGCCGGCTGCCCTGACCCGCTCCACCGCCGGCGCGTCGAAATCCACGACGTTGTCCGCGAAGGGGCGCGAGCCGAAGGTCCATGGCACGCCCGCCATCGCCACCAGGTCCTTGACCGAGGTCGGGAGGCCCGCGATCGCGCCGGCCTCGCCCGCAGCGATGGCGCGTTCCTGCGCGCGCGCTGCCTCCAGCGCGATCTCCGGCGTGCGGGTGACGAAGGCGTTGATCTTGGGCTCCAGCGCTTCCTGGCGGCTGAGCGTGTCCTCGACCAGCTCGACCGGCGAGATGTCGCGCGCCGCCAGCAGGCCCCTGAGTTCGATCGCCGTCTTGTACGCAAGGCTCATGGCTGGCTCCTGCTCGAATGACGCGTTCAGATGGCGCCGAGACCCCGGTCGAGCGTGGTCTCCCGCTTCGCCACGCAGGCCGCGAAGCGCGCCTCCATCGACGCCCTGTCGAGGTTGCGCCCGATCACCACGATCCGCGTCGCCACCTCGCCGCGCGGCCAGGCCTCGGCATAGGTCGGCGGGCTGAAGGTGGCCTGCACGCCCTGGATGATGACCGGCTTCTCGACATTCTGGAAATGCACCATGCCCTTCACGCGGAAGAGGTCCTCGCCCTTTTCCTCCGTGAGATCCAGGAAGAAGCGGAGCAGGGCGTTCCACTCCAGAGGCTCGCGTTCTTGCAGGCAGACCGCGCCGACGCCCGGCGTGTGGACATGGTCGTCGTGGGAATCATCGGCAGCGCCGCGATCGGCGGTATCCGGCCGGTCGGCGCCGATCCAGGCGCCCACCATGTCGTCCCGCCGCTTGGGCTCGAAGAGGTCGAGGTCGAGCAGGCGGTCCACCGGCAGCGCGCCCTGCGTGGTCACCTCCTTGACCGAGAAGGGGCTGAGCTGCTCGACCGCCGCCACGGCTTCCGTGAACTCCTCGTCGTCCACCAGGTCGCGCTTGTTGAAGATCAGTTTGTCGGCGATGGCGATCTGCTTCTGCGCCTCCGGCGAGCGCTCGATCTGGCCGGTCACGTGCTTCAGGTCCACGACCGTCAGCACCGCATCGAGACGGAAGGTGAGGTCGAGCTTCATGTCGGTGTAGAAGAGCCGGGCCAGCGGCGAGGGGTCGGCGATGCCCGTGGTCTCGATCACGATCTTGTTGAAGTCCACCCGGGGCTCGGCGAGGCCGATCTTGCGCAGGTAGAGCCGGTTGAGCCCGTCCATCAGGTCGCCCTGGGCGGCGCAGCAGATGCAGCCGTTGGTGAGCTCCAGCATGTCCTCGTTGGCGCGGGCGATGAGGTCGCCGTCGATCCCGATCTCGCCGAACTCGTTGACGATGACTGCGATCCTGCCGGCGTCGGGCGTGCTGAGCAGGCGGTTGACCAGCGTGGTCTTGCCGGCGCCGAGGAAGCCCGTGAGCAGGGTGATGGGGATGCGCTCGTCGACCGAGCGGTCGTCGATACGAGTCATCGGCGCCTCACCCGGCCTCGAGCGCGGGCGTGCGCAACCTAGTCGTCGATGATCGCCCAGGCGCGGACAGGCGCGCCGCTGCCGTTGCCGAGCTTGATCGGCGGCCCGTAGAACATGAACTCGCCCTTGCCGACCAGCTCTTCGAGGTTGATCAGCCACTCATAGTGGGCGATGCCGCGGTCGCGGCAGACCCGGTGGTTGGGGAAGAGGTTGTCCGACGGCTTGTCGGTGGACGGGCCTTCGACGCCGTGCAGCTTGGAGCCGCGGTCGGCCAGCCAGTGGGTCGCGGCGGCGGTGATGCCGGGGTTGCTCCACACCGATTTCACGTCGGGGTAGTGGCGGTTGTGGAGGCCGGTGTTGAGCAGCACGATGTGGCCGTCCACCTTGACGCCGCCTTTCTCCTCCGCCTCCTCGAAGTCGGCCACGTCGATGTCGCCGAGGTCGGGGATATGGGTCAGATCCCAGCAGACCGACTTGCCCATGAACATGTCGAGCGGCATCTGGTCCACCGGCGCGCCCTCGGGATTGACGTGATAGAAGGCGTCCACGTGGGTGCCGATGTGGTCGATCATGCCCATGTAGGTGGTCGCGAAGGAGAGCCTGTCGCCCTCGACCCCCAGGACGAACTGCTCGCGGGTCTGCTCGTGGGTGTAGTGGGGCACGATGACGGGGCGCTGGAAGAGCTTGTGCGCCGGCATGTTGTCGGTCAGCGTCAACGTCAGGTCGACCATCCGCTCAGCCATCCCCGGATCCCCCTCTCGTTCCGCGCTTCCGCCAGCTTATCAGCGGCGCCCAGCGTGCGCCACATCGCCTCCCGCATCGCACCTTGTGTTTGGCGAGAGGCCGGCTACCCTCGCCAGCGGTCGCAGCCGAAGGGAGCACGTGATGTACAGGACCAGCGACGGGGAGGAGCTCTTCATCGTCGACGGGCACACCCACTTCTGGGATGCCGCGCCGGCCAACCAGCGCAACATTCACGGCAAGCAGTTCATCGACTGCTTCTACGCCTACCACAGCGCACTCAGCCCCGAGCAGGAGGTCTGGCCCAAGGAGAAGTTCGAGAAGTACGACGCGGAGACAATGGTCCGCGACCTCTTCGTCGACGGGCCGGTGGACATGGCGATCATCCAGCCGACCTACCTCAAGGAGTTCTATATCGAGGGCTTCAATACCACCGAGCAGAACGCCGTCATTACCCAAGCGCACCCGGATCGCTTCATCCTCAACGGCTCCTTCGATCCGCGCGAGGGCACGGCAGCGCTGGAGCATCTTCACGCGCTGAAGGAGGCCTACGGCATCAGGGGCGTGAAGCTCTATACGGCGGAATGGCGCGGCGCCTCGCGCGGCTGGCGGCTCAACGACACCGAGGCCTATCGCTGCTTCGAGCTCTGCGAGAAGCTCGGCATCACCAACATGCACGTCCACAAGGGGCCGACCATCACGCCGCTGGCCAAGGACGCCTTCGACTGCCACGACGTCGACTACGCCGCGACTGACTTCCCCAACCTCAATTTCATCGTCGAGCATGTCGGCCTGCCGCGCCTGGACGACTTCTGCTGGATTGCCGTGCAGGAGGCGAACGTCTGGGGCGGGCTCGCCGTTGTGATGCCCTTCATGCACGCGCGCCCGCGCTACTTCGCCGAAGTGATCGCCGAGCTCCTCTTCTGGGTCGGCGAGGACAAGCTCACCTTCGCGAGCGACTACGCCATCTGGACGCCCAAGTGGCTGGTGGAGAAGTTCTGGGCCTTCGAGCTGCCGGACGACATCAAGCAGGAGCGCGGCGTCGACCTCACGCCCGAGGTGAAGCGGAAGATCCTGGGCCTCAACGCCGCCCGGCTCTACGACATCGACATCGACGCGGCCAAGGCCAAGCTCTGGAGCTAGGGAAGCGGCGGACGCGGCTCATGAGTTCGCACGAGGGCCAACCCGAAGCAGGCCGCGAGGCCGAGGTGCTGGCGTCTCTGGCGGCCGTCACCGACCCCGAGCTCGACGCGCCGGTGACGGACCTGGGTTTCGTGGAGAAGGTGAGGGTCGGCGCTGACGGCACCGTCTCCATCGACTTCCGCCTGCCGACCTTCTGGTGCGCCGCGAACTTCGCCTACATGATGGCCGAGGACATGCGCGACGCGGTCGCCGCGCTGCCCTGGGTGACGCGCGTGGTCCCGCGCCTGCAGGAGCACATGTGCGCAGACGAGGTCAATCGGGGGGTCGCCGAGGGCCTCGCCTTCGGCGCCGCCTTCGGTGAAGCGGGGGATGACGACTCCCTGGCGAACTTGCGCACGACCTTTCAGCACAAGGCATTTCAGGGGCGGCAGGAGGCCCTGCTGCGCGCCCTGCTGGCACAGGGCTTTGGCAAGGCCGCTCTGGTGACGATGACCATGGCGGAGCTGGAGCGCACCGCCGTCGCCGGGGCCGAGGGTGCCGGCCTGCAGCGCCGCTACCTGGAGATGAGAGCACGCGTCGGAGGCTCTGCGGATGCGGACGCGTTTGCCTTCGTGACGGTGGAGGGGGCGCCGCTCACCGAAGCGGGCTTCGACGAGCACTTGCGAACGCTCGCGAGCGTCCGCATCGCCATGGAATTCAACGGCGCGCTTTGCCGCGGCCTGCTCGCCGCCCGCGACCGCGCCTCAGGCGCTCCATAATCCAAGAACGTCGCAAGCCAGCGTAAACGCGCTGGACAAGGACGTAGTCTTGGTGGCGAGTCGAGGTGCGTCGGTAGCGAGAGGCTGACCAGCAGACTATGGACAAACTATTCAAGTACGATCTTCTGCGCCGTCTACCCGGTCCAATAGGAGCTCGCTATCAACCGAAGTACGCACGATGCCATGCTCGGACGAGGGGGTTTCCGGAAGCTTTAGGCCATTCCCGAGGCATGACCTGTATCGACTTAGGCGCAAATGTGGGTGATTACACCAGAATGATGGCGTCAGTTGCCAAACGGGTCATCGCCTTCGAACCTGACCCGTGGACTCTCGAGGTTCTGCAAGCCAACGTCACCGATCTCGAAAATGTTAGGATCGAGAACGTGGCAGCAGGCACGTACGAGGGAAGGGTGCAGCTCTATCGTCATGTCCGGTTCGAGGACAATCCCGTTTTGCATTCAGGATCGAGCTCTCTTATCGCCAGCAAGAGCAATGTGACCGAAGCAGGAGCAGTTGGCGTTCGCCAGATTGACTTTATCGACTATCTGGAGCGTCTCGACGAAGACATTGGGATACTAAAGGTAGATATTGAAGGCGCAGAAGTTGATTTGCTCGAAGCCATGCTTGGCCGGCCTGAGATCATGAAACGCATTGACTACATCTTCGTGGAAACGCATGAGTCGAGAATTCCAAGTCATAAGCATCGCGTGAAATTGCTTCAAGACAGGGTACAGGAATTACAACAGCCAAAAATCAACCTGCATTGGTCATAGCCAGTCCAGTGGACAGACGGGCGGCCAGGCCCACTCGTCAGAGAAATGCGCCCGTCAGGCCTGATCGAGGGCTTGGTCTAGGTCGGCGATGATGTCGTCGAGGCTCTCGATGCCGACCGAGAGCCGCACCACGTCCGGACCGGCGCCGGCATTGGTCTTCTGCTCGTCGGTGAGCTGGCGGTGGGTGGTGGACGCCGGGTGGATGATCAGGCTCCGCGTGTCGCCGATGTTGGCGAGATGCGAGAACATGTTGACCGTGTCGACCACCTTGAGGCCGGCCTCGTAGCCACCCTTGACGCCGAAGGTGAAGACCGCGCCCGCGCCGCGCGGCAGGTACCTCTGGGCAAGTTCGTAATAGCGGTTCGATTTCAGCCCGGCATAGGAGACCCAGGAGACCTTGGGGTGGTCCTCCAGATAGCGGGCCACCGCCAGCGCATTTGAGCAGTGGCGCTCCATGCGGAGCGGCAGCGTCTCCACCCCTGCCAGCAGGTTCCAGGCCGCCTGCGCCGCCATGCTCGGGCCATAGTCCCGCAGAGCCACGGCGCGCACCTTCATGGTGAAGCCGAAATCGCCGAAGGTCTCGGCGAAGGTGAGGCCGTGATAGGCGGGATCCGGCTTGGTCATGCTCGGGAACTTGTCGTTCTGCCACCAATCGAAGCGGCCGGACTCGACCACCATGCCGCCCATGGTGTTGCCGTGGCCGCCGATGAACTTCGTGGTCGAGTGGACCACGAGGTCGGCGCCGTGCTCGAAGGGCCGGCAGAGATAGGGCGAGGCCAGCGTGTTGTCGACGATGAGCGGCACGCCGTGGCGCTTCGCGACCTCGGCGATCGCCTCGAGATCGAGCACGATGCCGCCAGGGTTCGCCAGCCCCTCGCAGAAGATGAACTTGACCTTGTCGGTCATCGCCCGGTCAATGTTCTCGGGCTCGGTCATGTCGACGAAATGGCAGGTCCAGCCGAGCTTCTTGAAGCTCACGCCGAACTGGGTGACCGAGCCGCCATAGAGATTGTTCGACGAGATGAACTCGTCGCCGGTCTCCAGCAGCGTCGCGCCCACCAGGAACTGCGCCGCATGGCCGGTCGAAGCCGCCACGGCGCCGCGCCCGTTCTCCAGCGCCGCGACCCGTTCCTCGAGCACGGCGACGGTGGGGTTGGTGATGCGCGAATAGATGTAGCCGAAGGTCTGCAGATTGAAGAGCTCGGCCGCGTGGTCGGCATCGTCGAAGGCATAGGCCGCGGTCTGATAGATCGGCGTCGTCCGCGCGCCGGTGACCGGGTCGGGCCGTGCGCCGGCGTGGACCGCCAGCGTCTCCATCCCGTACTCGCGTTGCGGCGCGGCCTTGGCGGCCTCCGCCTTGAGGGCTTGCATCTCGTTCATGCGTTGAGCGGCCTTGCCCGCTTTGCGGATACGATCCGCGAGTTGATGCCGCTCCAGCTCAGCTCGCCCGAGAGCCGGGCGAACTCGATCTTGGGGCAGCGGTTCATGATGACTGTGAGCCCGGCCTCTTCGGCGAGCTGCGCGGCATGATCGTTGCGCACCGTGAGCTGCATCCACAGCACCTCGATGCCCTTCTCGTCCTTGTTCGCGATCACGTCCTTGGTGATATCCAGCGCTTCCTCGGAGGTGCGGAAGATATCCACCATGTCGAGCTGATCGGGGCATTCCGCGAGGCTGCCGTGGACGGTCTCGCCCAGGATCGTCTCGCCGGCCCGGCCGGGGTTGATGGGGATCACCCGATAACCCTTCTTGGTCAGGTACTTCATGGCGTAGAAGCTGGGCCGGCGCCACTGGGTGCTGGCACCCACCATGGCGAAGGTCTTGACCCGGCGCAGGATGCGCCGCAGGTAATCGTCGGCGTAGCCGTCGTGCTCGGGCAGGAAGACGAGCGGATGCCCGTCCGTCGACTTGATCGCGACATCGACCATTGTGAGGGTTCCGTGCAGCTGTCGGGGGCGCGGGAGGCGCACAAGTAGCCCCCCGGCCGCAGCCCGTCAAGGCGCCCCCGTACGCGCCCCTGCCGGTATCTCGTGCACTCGCCGTCGGCGTCATCCTGACGGCGCTGGACGCGGGCGGGAGACCGACCCTCCTCCGGTCACGAAGACGGCCGGTGAGCGTGGCTTCCCATCAGCCTCCGGGATTCAGCCCGGATGGATAACCTGGTGAGAATGCGAGCTAATTCTGCTGACCGAAGAGGGCGGTGAGCGTGCCCTGGTTGACCGAGATTTCGTGCCGGCCGTAGAGGGCCGCGCGGTAGGCGTCCGTGAGGTCGCTGCGCCATGCGCGCGAAAGCTGGTCGCGCAGGCGGTCGCGCTCATCGCCGGTCGCGCCCCGGCCGGCATCGGTGACGCGGGTAAGCACCGCGACGCCCCAGCCATCCGCGCTTTCCGCGACGATCGGCTCGCGATCGCCCTCGTTCCGCTCGAACAACCCCCGGATCAGCGCGAAGGAGGCCTCCGGGCTGGCACCCCGCCCATCGCGCCGCACATTGTCGAGAGTCGTCACGGCGAGGCCTGCGTCCCGGGCGGCTGCGGTGAGGTCTTCGCCGACCCTGACCCGGTCGGCCAGCGTGTTCGCCACGCGCTCGGCCGCTTCCTTCTCCTCCTCGCGCATGAGCGCCGAACGCACCTGGGGGCGCACTTCTTCCAAGGGACGCGGCGCGGGGAGGACCACCTCATCCACGCGCAGGATGGCGAAGCTGCCGTCGCCAAGCTCGGTGAGAAGCGATTCCTGACCCTCTACCGTCTCGAACACGAGCGTGAGGAGATTGTCCCGCTCGCTCAATTCGACGAGCACCGGCGTGCCGCCCCGGTCGAGCCCGGTGCGCGTGACGCCGTTGAGGATGATCGGCTCGACGCCGACTGCGGCTGCGCCCATCTCCAGCGAGGCGCCGCCGCCGAGCTCGTCCTCCAGCACCGTGGAGAGGCGGAAGAGCCCGGCGCCGGCCAGGTCGAGCGCCATCTCGTCGTGCAGCTCCTGCTTCACTTCCGCGAAGCTCAGGCGCCGCGCGAGCTCCACCTTCTCCACCTTGAAGAGATGCCAGCCGAAGGCGGTCTGGACCGGCTCGCTGACCGAGCCTTCGGAGAGGCGGAAGACCGCCTCGCTCGCGGCCTTGAGCGGGCCGTCAGCCTCGAAATTGGGGATGGGCAGGACGCTCGCCCCGCGCCCTTCGAGGTCGTCGGCGACGGTGTCGAAGTCCTCGCCTTCCTTGAGCCTCTGGGCGCCGTCCCGGATCAACGCCTCGTCCTGGGCGTTGATCTGGATGACCGCGCGCCGCTCCGGCACGTCGAACTCGTCGATCCGCGCCTCGTATTCGGCGTAGACATCCTCGTCGCTCAGCTCGATCTCCGAGACCATGTCTTCGGCGGTGAGCTGCACGAGGACCGCGCTGCGCCGCTCGGGCGCCATGAAGGATGCAGTGTTCGCCTCGTAGTAGGCTTGGATGTCGGTCTCTCCCGGCTCGGCGAGGCCGCCGATACTGCGGGCGGGAATCAGCGCGAGCTGCGCGCTCCGCTCCTCTGCCCGGTAGCGGTGGACGGCGTCGATGAGCGACTCCGGAACATTTCGGTCGCCGCCGACGGCGCTCAGGATCTGGTCGCGGAGCAGGTCGATGCGGATCAGATCCTCGTACTCGGCCCGCGTCATGTTGTTGCGCTCGAGCACGAGATCGTAAAGCTCGGGATCGAAGCGGCCCTGCTCGTTGCTGAAGGCCGGTGCGGACTGGAGTTCCCGCATCACGCTGGCGTCCGCCGCGCGCAGCCCGAGCCTGGCCGCTTCGGCATCCAGCAGGTATTCGCGCACGAGGAGGTTGAGCACCTGGCCCGTGAGCCCGGCCTGGTGGGCCTCGTCGCGGGTGAGATCGGGGCGGCCGGAACGCTCCCGCTCGCGCTGCAGGGCGCGCTGGAACTGGCGGTCGAAGAGGACCGTGGGGACATCGACCTCGCCCACGGTCGCGACCGCAGAGCGGCTGCCGCCGGTGAACACGTCGTTGATGCCCCAGGCCCCGAAGCTCAGCGCCAGGACGATGATGACGGCGCGGCTCGCCCACGACTTGGTGGCCTGGCGCATGGATTGCAGCATCGCGGAACCCGTCGCATGGTGGGGGCGCGCCCGAGCCAGCGCGGGGCGCGCGTTGCGCCGGATAATAGGAGCGGCCGGGCGCACCGGGCAACACGCAACCTGTCGCTCCCTTCAAACGGCTCCGTGACCCCGCCACCGGCCGAAGACTTGCCCGGTGCTTCTGGCCCGCGGTCCCGGGCCGTGATAGAGCAGGGTGGTTTCGTCCGCCGCCTGTGCTTACGTAGGGGGACGAGGCACGAACACCCACAATTACCGCGTACGCCTATGCCGCCCCGACCGCTCTTCGTGGCCAACTGGAAGATGAACGGCCTCCATGCCGACGGGATCGCGCGGGCCAGTGCGCTCGCGGCTCACGCAGCGACGGGCACGTGCGGCGGCGATATCGTGGTCTGCCCGCCGGCGACGCTGCTCTTCGCGCTCCGGGCCGTGTTCTCGGGCTCGGAGATCGCGCTCGGCGGCCAGGATTGCCACGCCGCGGCGGAAGGCGCCCACACCGGCGACGTGGGCGCGCCGATGCTCGCCGACGGGGGCTGCACGCACGTGATCGTCGGCCACTCCGAGCGCCGCGCCGGCCACGGCGAGGACGACGAGACGGTGGCGGCCAAGGCGGCGGCGGCCCATGCGGCGGAGCTTGCGGCGGTCGTCTGCGTGGGCGAGAGTGCGGCCGAGCGCAATGCCGGGCGCGCGCTTGCCGTGATCGGCCGCCAGGTCGAGGGCTCGCTGCCCGCGAGCGCCACGCCCGACAACACCGCGATCGCCTACGAGCCGGTCTGGGCCATCGGCAGCGGCCGCACGCCGGGCCCGGCCGATATCGAGGCGGCGCACGCGGAGGTGCGTGCCGGCTGGGAACGGCGATTTTCGGGAGGCGGTACGGCGCTTCGCGTGCTATATGGCGGCTCCGTCACGGCGCGGAACGCAGGCGAGATCCTGACCGTGCCGGGGGTTGACGGCGTTCTGGTCGGCGGAGCAAGCCTTTCTGCGGACGCGTTCTGGCAGATTTGCCAGTCGCTCGCCTGAACCCCTGCCGGAGAAGTGACTGAGGAGCGGTAGTGGAAACGATCCTGCTCGTGATCCTGATCGTCATCGCAATCTCGATGATCGGTCTCGTGCTGCTCCAGCGGAGCGAGGGCGGCGCGCTCGGCATCGGCGGCCCCGGTGCGATGTTCTCGGCGCGCGGCACCGCGAACCTGCTGACGCGCGCCACCGCGGGGCTGGCCGCGGCCTTCATGATCCTGAGTCTGGTGCTCGCCATCCTCTCCGGCAGCTGGTCGGATCGGGACTCGGTTCTGGATACCGCGGAGGAGGAGCTGCTCGCCATCGAGGCGGAGCCGCTGGCGCTGCCGGGCGAGCTCGACCTGCCCACCGATATCGAGCCGCTGGACCTCCCGGGCGACGAGAGCCCGGCCGTCCCGCGCGCAGAGTGACGCGCTGCGCCGTTCCGACGGCGCATCAGGCAGTTCAGGCCATGGCGCCGCGGCCCCTGGCGGGGTCGGTGGGGACGAACCAAATAATCTGCATGCGGGTGGTGACGACTCGGACGCGTTTGATAAGGTAGGGGTCCATGACGCGGTACATCTTCGTCACCGGCGGCGTGGTGTCCTCCCTCGGCAAGGGCCTAGCCTCGGCTGCGCTCGGCGCGCTCCTCCAGGCGCGGGGCTATCGGGTTCGGCTCCGCAAGTTCGACCCCTACCTCAACGTCGATCCGGGCACCATGAGCCCTTTTCAGCACGGCGAGGTCTACGTCACCGACGACGGCGCCGAGACCGACCTCGACCTCGGGCACTACGAGCGCTTCACCGGCGTGCCGGCACGGCGCTCGGACAGCGTCACCGCGGGCCAGATCTATCAGACCGTGATCGCGAAGGAGCGCCGGGGCGACTATCTCGGCGGCACGGTGCAGGTCATCCCCCACGTCACCGACGCGATCAAGGAGGCGATCGTCCGCGACAGCGACGGCGCCGACTTCGTGCTGGTCGAGATCGGCGGTACGGTGGGCGACATCGAGGGCCTGCCCTTCTTCGAATCGATCCGCCAGTTCGCCTACGAGCACGGGCGGGACAAGGTGATGTTCATCCACCTGACCCTGGTGCCCTACATCGACACCGCCGGCGAGCTTAAGACCAAGCCCACCCAGCATTCGGTGAAGGAGCTGCGCAGCATCGGCATCGCGCCCGATCTGCTGCTCTGCCGGGCGAACCGCCCGATCCCCGAGGCCGAGTGCGCGAAGATCGCGCAGTTCTGCAACGTGCGCGAAGACAACGTGATCGCCGCGACCGACGTGGAGACCATCTACCAGGTACCGCTCAGCTACCACGCGCAGGGCTTCGACACCCAGGTCATGCGCTACTTCGGGATCGCCGATGCGCCGGCGCCCGATCTCTCCGGCTGGGAGAGGATCGTCAAGCACACGTTGACGCCCGAAGGCGAGGTGGCGATCGCGGTGGTTGGCAAGTACACCGGGCTGCGCGATGCCTACAAGTCGCTCTTCGAGGCGCTCACGCATGGCGGGGTCGCGAACAGCGTCCGCGTGGATACCCGCTGGATCGAGGCCGACGACCTGGAGGCCGACGGCACGGCCGGCGCCCTGGAATCCGTGCACGGCGTCCTGGTGCCGGGCGGCTTTGGCGAGCGCGGCGTGCCCGGCAAGATCGCCGCGGTGCAATATGCGCGCACGCGGGGCGTCCCCTATTTCGGCATCTGCTTCGGCATGCAGCTCGCGGTGATCGAGACCGCGCGCAACGTCGCCGGGATCGCCGGTGCCGATTCCACCGAGTTCGGCCCTTGCGACGAGCCGGTGATCGGGCTGATGACCGAGTGGGACCGGGACGGCGAGCTGGAGCGCCGCAATGCGGGCGACAACCTCGGCGGCACCATGCGGCTCGGCGCCTACGAGGCCGTGCTGGAGGAGGGGAGCCGCGTGCGCTCGGTCTACGGCAGCGAGCGCATCTTCGAGCGCCACCGCCACCGCTACGAGTTCAACATCGGCTATCGCGAGCGCTTGTGCGACGCGGGCATGGAGGTGGCGGGCCTCTCGCCCGACGGCTCGCTCGCGGAGATCGTCGAACGCCCCGATCATCCCTGGTTCGTCGGCGTCCAGTTCCATCCCGAACTCACCTCGCGCCCCTTCCAGCCGCATCCGCTCTTCGCCTCCTTCATCGGGGCTGCGGTCAGGCAGGCGCGGCTGGTCTGAGGGCGAAACGAGGGCGATGTGAGCGAGGCGCCCGCCGATGGACGGGTGGCGATCGGCGACTTCGAGGTCGGCAACGCCCTGCCGCTCGCGCTCATCGCGGGCCCCTGCGCGATCGAGGGGCGCGACCACGCGCTCCGGGTCTCGGAGACGCTGGTCGAGATGACCGCGGCCAGGGACATGCCGCTCGTCTACAAGAGCTCCTTCGACAAGGCGAACCGCACCTCGGCCGGGAGCCCGCGCGGCATCGGGATCGACGAGGGGCTCGCGATCCTGGAGGCGGTGCGCGAGGCCCACGGCTGCCCGGTGCTGACCGACGTGCACCTGCCGGAGCAGTGCGGAACGGTGGCGCAGGCGGTGGACGTGCTCCAGATTCCGGCCTTCCTCTGCCGCCAGACCGATCTGCTGCTGGCGGCGGCGGCGACCAGCAAGGCCATCAACGTGAAGAAGGGCCAGTTCCTCGCGCCCTGGGACATGCGCCACGTGGTGGCGAAGCTCACCGGCGCCGGCAATCGCCGGGTGCTGGTGTGCGAGCGGGGCGCGAGCTTCGGCTACAACACGCTGGTCTCGGACATGCGGAGCCTGCCGCTGCTGGCGGAGACCGGCTGCCCGGTGGTGTTCGACGCCACCCATTCGGTGCAGCAGCCGGGCGGGCAGGGGGCGGTGAGCGGCGGGCAGCGGGAGTTCGTGCCCGTGCTGGCGCGGGCGGCGGTTGCGGTCGGCGTCGCGGCGGTGTTTATGGAGACCCACCCGGCGCCCGACGAGGCGCCCTCCGACGGCCCCAACATGGTGCCGCTGGACGCCCTGCCGGCGCTGCTCGACCGGCTGCTTGCCTTCGACGCGCTGGCCAAGAATCCGTGAGGGAGAAAGCGATGAGCGAGGGATGCGTGTTCATCGGCGGCGAGTTCGTCGCACCCGAGGACGCCAAGATGTCGATCTTCGACGCTGGCTTCGTCTGGAGCGACACCGTCTATGACGTGACCTCCACCTGGGCCGGCTGGTTCTTCATGCTGGACGAACACCTGGAGCGCTTCGCGCGCTCCTGCGCGGGCTTCCGGCTGGAGAATCCCTATAGCGCTGCCGAGATGCGCCAAATCCTCGCCGAGTGCGTGGCGCGGACGGGGCTCGACAACTGCTACGTGAAGATCCAGCTCACCCGCGGTGTGATCCAGAGCCAGACCCGCGATCCCCGCCTCGGCGCGCCCGATTTCGTGGCTTATGCCACGCCCTACGCCTGGATCTGGGGCGAGGAGAAGTGCCGCAACGGTGCTGCGCTCTATCTCAGCGGCATCGAGCGGGTCTCGTCCAAGGCGATCGACGCCCGCTACAAGAATTATAACCGCGCGGACCTCGTGCAGGCCCGCTTCGAGGCCTACGACAAGGGCTGCGACGACGCGATCCTGGTGGGCGCCGACGGCTCGCTCACCGAAGGGCCGGGCTACAACATCTTCGTCGTGCGCGACGGGGCGGTGGCGACACCCGACAGCAACGTGCTGGAGGGGATCACGCGGCGCGCGGTCGCCGAGCTCTGCGGCGAGGAGGGCATTCCCTTCGCCTACCGCAGGGTGGAGCCGGAGGAGCTGGGCGCGGCGGACGAGCTCTTCGCGAGCACCACGGCCGGCGGCGTGATGCCGGTGGTGCGGCTCGGCGACAAGCCCATCGGCAACGGCCATGCCGGCCTCGTCACCAGCCGCATCCAGTCCCGCTACTGGAGCAAGCGCGAGGAGGGCTGGCACGGCACGCGGGTGGAGGACATTCGCGCCGCCGCCTAGGCAGGCCGGGGAGCGCCCGGCCTTTCAGAGTCCCCGGACCATGGTGCGCTGCACGGCGCCCGGCGCCCGCGCCAACATTGCCCCATGCGGTGCGCGAGCAATCGGGCCACGACACGCGGGACGGTCGAAGGAGCGGCATTCGATGCCGCGTCCGTAACCCTTCAGGCTCACGCGACTTGCGTGCGGCATATCCCGCTCATCCCACTTGAATCCCACTTAATCCCGGAGAATCCCGCCTGAAATTTTGTGAATCCGTCCCGCTTCGCCGCCACTCAGACACGATAGGAGACGGAGGGCAGACCCCGAGTGCAACGGCTCGACAGGAGCGGATCAGCGGTCCACGTAGTCCTCGATGTACTGGCGCACCACCTCGTCCAGCGGGGGGTTCCGGGGCAGGCCGAGGGCCGCCGCGCGCTCCGCCTTCGCGTAGGCCGGCCAGGAGCCGACGAGCCGCTGCACCGCCTCATCGGGCGCGTCGATGACGGCGCCGAGGTGGCGGCCCGCTCCCACGCGCTCCAGCGCCGCCACCATCTCGCCTGCCGTCGCCGAGAAGGAGGGCAGGTTGATGGTGCGATCGTCGCCGAGGGCCGCGCTCGGCAGCTCGTGCAGGGCGATCAGGCCATCCACGATGGTGCGGTAGCCGCCGAGGACGATGCGCGTGTCCCGGCTGACCGGGAGCTCGTGGTCGATGCCGGCAAGCGGCTCGCGGAAGAGCCCGCTGGCGAAGCCGGAGGCCGCCTTGTTGGGCTTGCCCGGGCGCACGATCACGGTGGGCGGGCGCCCGCCGCGGCCGTCCAGCCAACCCTTGCGGGTGTAGTCGGCCACCAGGTGCTCGTTGATGACCTTGGTCACGCCGTAGGTGCCTTGCGGCGTGATCTTGGTGGTATCGGAGATGGTCTCGGGCAGCGCGCTGCCGCCGTAGACCGCGATGCTGCTGGTGAAGACGAGGCGCGGCAGCCCGGGTGCGGCGCGGCAGGCGTCGAGCACGTTGAGGCCGCCGGTCAGGTTCACCGCCAGCGCGAGGTCGAAGTCCTGCTCGGCGCCGGCGCTGACCACGGAGGCGAAGTGGAAGACCGAGAGCGAATCGCCCGCGATGAGCGCGCGCACCGCCTCGCCGTCGGAGATATCGCCCGCGACCATCGCGACCCGCTCGTCGTCGAGGCCGGCCGGCGCCTGGTCCGGCACCGCGGCGTCGAAGAGGAAGAGCGCGTCGATCGGCTCCTGCGCGCCAGAGGCACCGGTCAGCGTCCCCCGGTCGAGCAGCGCCCGCGCGAGGCGCTGCCCGAGAAAGCCCAGTCCGCCCGTAATCACCACCTTCATGCGTGCTCTCCCTCCGCTCGGTCTCGTTCGCGCCCAACATATCCTATTGGCAGGGCGTGCCGGTATGCGGATGATAGCCGCTCGGACTGTGCCGCCCGCCGCGAGACCGCGGCAGGACAGGGAAGAAACGCGGGGCGAGGGGAGGCGGAATGACCAAATCGGCGGCGCTTGGGCCGAACGAATCTCTGATCGACGAGCGCGAATCGCGGGCCCGCCTGATCACGCCTGCGCTGGTGCTCGATCTCGACGCGATGGAGCGCAACATCGCAACCATGGCGGCTTACGCGGCGGAGCAGGGCGTCGCCGTCCGTCCCCACGCGAAGACCCACAAGAGCGTGCAGATCGCGCGCCGTCAGCTGGAAGCCGGCGCGCTCGGCATTTGTTGCGCCACGCTCGGCGAGGCCGAGGCGCTGGCGGCAGGGGGAATCGAGGGGCTGCTCATCACATCGCCCATCGTGGCGCCCGCCAAGATCAACCGCCTCATGGCGCTCCGCCGGGACCACGAATCGCTCATGGTGTCGGCAGACGACATGGACAATCTGCGCGCGCTGGAGAGCGCTGCGGCAGCGTCCGGGTTCGTGCTGGACGTGGTGATCGATGTCGATGTCGGGCTGCATCGCACCGGCGCCCGCGATGCGGAGACTGCGGTAGCGCTGGCGGAGGTCGCGGACGCGAGCGAGAGCCTGCGATTCTGCGGGCTTCAGGGCTATGCCGGTCACGTCCAGCACATCGAGGATTTCGGCGCCCGCCGCACGACCTCCCACGGCGATCTGGCGCCGCTGCGCGAGGCCCGCGACCGGCTGGTCGCGCAGGACATCGAGGTGCCGATCGTCAGCGGCGCCGGCACCGGCACCCACGATATCGACACGGAGATCGCGTTGATGACCGAGCTCCAGGTCGGCTCCTACGCGGTGATGGACGTCGAGTACCTCGACGTTCAGGCGCGAGACGGCGGGGACTGGCGCTTCGAGCCCGCGCTCTTCGTCCGCTCGACCGTGGTCTCCGCCAGCCACGATGGCAGCGCGACCATGGATGCCGGCCTCAAGTGCTTCGCCACCGACGGGCCGCTGCCGCGCTTCCACACCGGCGTGCCCATCGGCGCGCACTACCAGCACTTCGGCGACGAGCACGGGCGCATCGTCTTCGCGAGCGCCAACGAGCGGCTGGCCATCGGCGCGGCGCTCGAATGCATCGTGCCGCACTGCGACCCCACCGTGAACCTCTATGACCACTACCACTGCGTGCGCGGCGAGACCCTGGTGGACATCTGGCCCATCGAAGCCCGCGGCCGCCATTAGGAACGGCAGGATCGCTTCATGGCGTCGATTTCGCTTGCCGGCTTGACCAAGCGCTTTGGCGACCTGACGGCCGTCGCCTCGCTCGATCTCGAGATCGGGGACAAGGAGTTCGTGGCGCTGCTGGGGCCGTCGGGCTGCGGCAAGACCACGACGATGAACATGATCGCGGGCATCGAGACGCCGTCGGAGGGGCAGATCCTCTTCGACGGGCGCGACGTGCGCCAGGTGCCGCCCAACCAGCGCAAGGTCGGCTTCGTATTCCAGAACTACGCCATCTTCACCCATATGTCTGTGCGGAAGAACCTGGCGTTCGGCCTGCAGGTGCGCGGCGTGCCGAAGGACGAGGTCGAGCGCCGCGTCGCCGCCATGGCGGCGCTCATGCGCCTCGAGGACCGGCTCGACTGGCCCACCGCGAAGCTCAGCGTGAACGAGCTGCAGAAGGTGGCGATCGGGCGCTCGGCCATCACCGAGCCCGAGATCTTTCTGCTGGACGAGCCGCTGAGCAACCTGGACGCGGCCTTCCGCGCCTTCATGCGGACCGAGCTCAAGCATCTGCAGCACCAGTTCCAGCAGACCATGGTCTACGTCACCCACGACCAGATCGAGGCGATGAGCCTGGCGGACCGGATCGCGGTGATGGACCTGGGCGTATTGCAGCAGTACGGCTCGCCCATCGAGGTCTACAACGAGCCGCGCAACGTCTTCGTCGCGAACTTCATGGGCAGCCCCAGCATGAACCTGGTGCCGTGCGCGTTGACGGGCGGCGGCGGCAGCTATGCGCTCGACTTCGGCGAGGGCGGCAGCGCGGCGGTGGAAGACGACGCGCTCAAGCGGCGCTGCGATGCGGCGCGGGACGCTGCGCTGATCTTCGGCGCCCGGCCGGAGGACCTGGAGATCGAGCCGCCGGGCAACACCGCGCCCGGCATTGAGGCGACGGTGACCTTCGTCGAGCCGATCGGCCCGCGCACGATCGTTCATCTTGCCGCAGGCGAGCGCAGGCTGAAGATCGCCAAGGGCAAGCACTACGGCATCGAGCTCGGCGCCCGGGTCAAGGCGATGCTGCCGCCGGGCAAGTGCCACCTCTTCGATGCGGAGACCGGCGAGGCGCTGGGCCTCGCCTAGCCCGGCCCGGCCACCCTCACGCACCCGCAAGGAACCTGTACGGACGTCATGGCACGGCTGGAACTGAGGAACGCGAGCAAGTCCTACGGCAAGACCGTTGCGGTGAAGGACATCGACCTGGTTGTCGAGGACAACGAGTTCTTCTGCATCTTCGGCCCGCCGAGCTCGGGCAAGACGACGATCCTGCGCCTGCTGCTCGGGCTGGTGGCGCCGGACGAGGGCGAAATCGTCATCGGCGACATGCCCGTCGTTGATCAGGGGCCGAAGGAGCGCAACCTGGCGATGGTGTTCCAGAACCTCGCGCTCTTTCCGCACATGAGCGCCGGACAAAACCTCGCCTTCCCACTGGTTGAGCGGAAGATGGAGAAGGCCGCGATCATGGCGCGCGTGGCCGAGGTGGCGGAGACGCTTCACATCACGCCGCTGCTGGACAAGCCGCCGGCGCACCTGAGCGGTGGCGAGCGCCAGCGCGTGGCCATCGGCCGGGCACTGGTACGGGACCCTGCGGCCTTCCTGATGGACGAGCCGATCGCGGCGCTCGATGCCAGGCTGCGCGAGGAGATGCGGGTCGAGCTCAAGCGGCTGCAGCGCGAGCTGCATCACACCATCGTCTACGTGACCCACGACCAGGAGGAGGCGATGTCGATCGCGGATCGCATCGCCGTCATGGAGGCCGGCGAGATCCGCCAGGTGGGGACGCCGGCGGAGATCTACAACCTGCCGAACAGCCGCTACGTGGCCGAGCTGATCGGCGCGCCGCCGATGAACTTCGTGGACGGCGCGCTGGTGGACGGCGGCCGCTTCGAGGGGCGCGACGTGCCGCTTGCGATCACGCTGGAGGGCGCAGAGGGGAGGGGGCCTGCGGCGCTCGCGGTGCGGCCCGAGGACCTGGAGATCGACACCTCCGGCGCCGTCGCGAAGGGCGGGGTCGAGGCTTCGATCTACGAGGTCGAGCCGCTGGGTGCGTTCACCATCGTGGACGTGAGCGCGGGCGAGCAGATCCTCAAGGTGCAGGCGCCGGGCCAGCCTCAGTTCACCCTGGGTGAGCAGGTGAGTCTCGTCCTCCATCCCGACCGCTGCCACCTCTTCCAAGGCGAAACCGGCGACCTCATCCGATCCGCACGATAAGGGCCGAGGCGTGTCGGCCCGATGCCTGCCGACTCTTGACAGGGACGCGACCCTGCTCTAGTCAGGTTCCATAGCGCCGATTTGAGCGACAGCTTGCGGGCGCTTTACAAATGCGGCTAAAGCGTTGGGGCCCGCCCGGCTTCAGCCGCGGCGGGCATTTTCGTGCGGCGGGCCAGCGAGGCTGGACGTGGCGGCAGCACGGGAAAAGAACCCGCAGGGGAGCGGCGCCGGATCGGAGAAGGGTCGGCGTGCTGAGCGCGTGGCCACGCTCGTAGCGGCTGCGACCGAGCGCGTGCTGGTGCTGGACGGGGCCATGGGCACCATGATCCAGCGCCACGAGCTGGGCGAGGCAGACTTTCGCGGCGCGCTCTATGCCGACCACGACAGCGAGCTCGTCGGCAACAACGACCTGCTCTCCCTCACCCGGCCGGAGGTCATCCGCGATATCCACGCGGGATTTCTCGAAGCCGGCGCCGACATCGTCACCACCAACACCTTCAACGCGAACCGGATCTCGCAGGAGGATTACGGCCTTGGCGGTGCGGTGCGCGCCCTCAATCTCGCCAGCGCCCGGATCGCGCGCGAGGCCGCCGATGCCGCAGCCAGCGCCGAGCGGCTCCGCTTCGTCGCGGGCGTGCTGGGCCCCACCAACAAGACCCTCTCGGTCTCGCCCGATGTGAACGACCCGGGCAAGCGCACGATCGACTTCGCCACCCTCGGCGCCGCCTACCGCGAGGCAGCCGAGGCCCTCATCGAAGGCGGGGTCGACCTCATTCTGCTGGAGACGATCTTCGATTCGCTCAACGCCAAGGCGGCTCTGGTGGCGCTCGACGAGATGTTCGAGGCCACCGGCACCCGGCTGCCGATCCTCATCTCCGGCACGGTCACCGACCGCGCGGGCCGTATGCTGAACGGCCAGACCGTCGAGGCGTTTTGGCTCACGCTCGCCCATGCCGCGCCCTTCAGCATCGGGCTCAACTGCTCCTTCGGGGCGGAAGACATGCGCCCGCACCTGGCGGATCTCGCGCGGATCGCCGAGACCCGCATCAGCGCTTACCCCAATGCGGGGCTCCCCAACGAGTTTGGCGGCTACGACGAGACGCCGGACGAGACCGCCGCGCAGCTGGGCGAGTGGGCCGAGGCGGGCCTGGTCAACTTGGTGGGCGGCTGCTGCGGCACCACGCCGGCGCACATCGCCGCCATCGCCGACGCCGTCGCGCGCCATCCGCCGCGCGCCCTTTGCGCGAGCAGGCCCAAGCTGCGCCTCGCCGGGCTCGAGCCCTTCGAGAGCGGCGACGAGGGCAGCACCTTCGTCAATGTCGGCGAGCGCACCAACGTCACCGGCTCGGCCCGGTTCCGCAAGCTGATCACCGCCGGCGACTACCCGGCCGCGCTCGAGGTTGCGCGCCAGCAGGTCGAGAACGGCGCCCAGATCATCGACGTCAACATGGACGAGGGGATGCTGGACGGCGAGGCCGCCATGGCCCGCTTCCTCAACCTCATCGCGGCCGAGCCGGACATCGCGCGCGTGCCCGTGATGATCGATTCCTCGCACTGGCCCGCCATCGAGGCCGGCTTGCGGTCGGTCGCCGGCAAGCCGGTGGTCAACTCCATCAGCCTCAAGGAGGGCGAGCAACCCTTCCTCGAACAGGCCCGGCTGGTGAAGCGCTACGGTGCGGCCGTGGTGGTCATGGCCTTCGACGAGCAGGGGCAGGCGGAGACCGCCGAACGCAAGCTCGCAATCTGCGAGCGCGCCTATCGCCTGCTCACCGAGCGGGCCGGCCTTGGGCCCGCCGATATCATCTTCGACCCCAACATCTTCGCCGTCGCAACCGGCATCGCCGAGCACGACGACTACGCCCGCGCCTTCATCGAGGCCGCGCGCCGGATCAAGGCCAAGTGGCCGCACGTTCATGTCTCGGGCGGGGTCTCGAACATCTCGTTTGCGTTCCGCGGGAACAACACCGTCCGCGAGGCGATGCACGCGGCGTTCCTCTATCACGCGACCGGCGCCGGCATGGGCATGGGGATCGTCAATGCCGGCCAGCTCAGGGTCTATGAGAACATTCCGGACGCGCTGAGAGACGCGGTCGAGGACGTGCTGCTCAACCGCCGGCCCGACTCCACCGAGCGCCTGCTCCAGATCGCCGAGCGCTACCGCGACGCGGGCACCGGCGCCGCGCGGGACGAGCACGCCGACGCCTGGCGCGAGCAGGACGTGGACGGCAGGCTGCGCTACGCGCTGGTGCACGGCATCGCCGATCACATCGTCGACGACACCGAGGAGGCGCGGCAGGCGGCCGAGCGCGCGCTCGCGGTGATCGAGGGGCCGCTGATGGACGGCATGAACGTCGTCGGCGACCTCTTCGGCGCCGGCAAGATGTTCCTCCCGCAGGTGGTCAAGAGCGCCCGGGTGATGAAGAAGGCGGTCGCCCATCTCGTGCCCTTCATCGAGGAGGAGAAACGCGGAGGCGGGGGCGTGCCCCAGGCCGCCGGCAAGATCGTCACCGCCACGGTCAAGGGCGACGTGCACGACATCGGCAAGAACATCGTGGGCGTCGTGCTCCGCTGCAACAACTTCGAGGTCATCGACCTCGGCGTCATGGTGCCGGCGGCGCAGATTCTCGACACCGCCAGGGAGGAAAAGGCGGACCTGATCGGCGTCTCGGGCCTGATCACGCCGAGCCTCGACCAGATGTGCCGGCTCGCCGCCGAGATGGAGCGCCAGGGCCTCGACGTCCCGCTCCTGATCGGGGGCGCGACCACCAGCCGCATGCACACCGCCGTCAAGATCGCGCCCGCCTACAGCGGCGCCGTGGTGCATGTGACGGATGCGTCGAAGGCGGTCGGCGTCGCCGGAACTCTGATCAGCCCGCAACGCCGCCCGGCCTTCGCAGCCCAGGTGCGCGAGCGCTACGACGCGATGCGGGCGGCGCATTCGCGGGGCCAGTCGGGAAAGCGGCTGCTCTCGCTGGCCGAGGCGCGCGCCAACCGGGCGCGACCCGACTGGGGGCGTTACCGCGCGCCGGCACCGCGCTTCACCGGCGTCCGCACCGTCGCCGACGTGACGGTCGCCGATCTGGTCCCCTATATCGACTGGACGCCTTTCTTCCGAAGCTGGGAGCTTGCCGGCACGTACCCGGCGATCCTCGACGACGAGACCGTGGGCGAGGCGGCGCGGTCGCTCTTCGACGATGCGCGCGCCACGCTGGAGACGATTGTCGCCGAGGGCGCATTCTCACCGCTTGGTGCCGTCGGCTTCTGGTCCGCCTGGAGCGTGGACGACGACATTGAGCTCTTCGCGAACGGCGAGCGCACGCGGCCCGTCGCCACGCTCCACACGCTGCGCCAGCAGATGGCGCGCCAGCGCGAGCGCCCCAACAGCGCACTCGCCGACTTCGTGGCCCCGCAGGAGTCGGGCGTCAACGACTATGTGGGCGGGTTTGCGGTCACCATCGGCGATGGCGTGGAGCGGTTGGCCACAGAGCACGAGCGGGCCCACGACGACTACAGCGCCATCATGGTCAAGGCCCTGGGCGACCGGCTGGCAGAGGCCTTCGCGGAGTGCCTGCACGAGCGCACGCGCAAGGAGATGTGGGGCTACGCGCCCAATGAGACCTTGGCCAACGACGAGCTGATCGGCGAGCGCTACCGCGGCATCAGGCCGGCTCCCGGCTATCCCGCCTGCCCCGACCACAGCGAGAAGCGCACCATCTTCGCGCTGCTGGAGGCGGAGGCGCGCACCGGCTTGCGGCTCACCGAGAGTTGCGCCATGTGGCCGGCGTCGTCGGTGTGCGGCCTCTATTTCAGCCACCCGGAAAGCAGCTATTTCGGGGTCGGCAAGCTCGGCCGCGATCAGGTCACGGACTACGCGCGGCGCAAGGGAGCCTCCCTCGAGGAGACCGAAGCATGGCTCCTGCCGAATCTCGCCTACGATCCAACCGCAGAGCTTCAGGTCAGGACGGCTTGACGACCCGGTTCCAGGCCAAGATTAGCTGCCGCAACCCCCTATCGTGCGCCCGGGTGGCGCGAGCGGGGCTTCCCCCTCACCGATATCGAGGCGGTGTAGGCGCGACGCCTACATGTTCTGCAGCAGGTGAATCAGGCTGGAGGTGTCCCAGCGGTTGCCGCCGCGCTGCTGGACGTGGGCGTAGAACTGGTCCACCAGCATCGACATCGGCAGGAGGGCGCCGTTCTTCTTGCCCTCCTCGAAACAGAGGCCGAGGTCCTTCCGCATCCAGTCCACGGCGAAGCCGAACTCGAACTCGCCCTTCAGCATGGTCGAGCCGCGGTTCTCCATCTGCCAGGATTGCGCAGCGCCCTTGGAGATCACTTCGAGCACGGTCTCGCCGTCGAGGCCGGCCCGCTGGGCGAAGTTGAGGGCTTCGGCGAGCCCCTGAACCACGCCCGCGATGCAGATCTGGTTCACCATCTTGGTGAGCTGGCCGTTCCCCGCCGGCCCCATGTGGGTGACATTGCGCGCGAACGCATCGATGACCGGCTGGGCGCGGGTGAAATCGGTTTCGTCGCCGCCCACCATCACCGTCAGCACGCCGTTCTCGGCGCCCGCCTGGCCGCCCGAGACCGGTGCGTCGAGGAAACCCACGCTCTGCTCCCTGGATGCGGCATAAACCTCGCGGGCGACGACGGCGGAATCGGTCGTGTGGTCGATGAAGATGGCGCCTTCCGCCATACCGGCGAGCGCGCCCTCCTCGCCGTAGACGACCGCGCGCAGGTCGTCATCGGCGCCGACGCAGGCGAACACCATCTCCGCCCCCTGGGCGGCGACGGCAGGGCTCGGGGCCGTGCGGCCAGGGTGGGTCTCGGTCCACTGGGTGGCCCTGGCGGCGGTCCGGTTGTAGACGGTGACTTCGTGGCCCGCTTTCGCAAGGTGCCCCGCCATGGGAAACCCCATCACGCCGAGACCAAGAAACGCCACCTTGGTGCCCCTGCCATCACCCATAATTTATCCTCCCCGCCTGCTTTCCGCGCCAAAGCGCGGCATCGTAGCGACGCCGAAAGAGGCGGGCAATGACGGCCCCGATGCCAATCGATTGACGCAGATCAAGGCGCGGGCGTGTGCGCGCCTCAGACTGGCGCTGAGGGCATCCGTCGCCGCACTTCTCGGGAGGCGATCGCCCACTCGCCACAACGTGCATGCCATGACATCGGGTTCGTTTACCGTCGCAAGGCGCCGCAAATCCGCGGCGCGCACGGTCCGCCTCGGGGCCGGCGTGGTGGTATCGATGCTCATTCTGGCGCTTCTCGTTCACGTCGCCGACGAAGCCCGCGCCGCCGTCAAGCTCAGCAGCGCCCTCGCCACGGTGGAGCCCGCCGACCTTGTGCCGGGCGCCGACCGCTTCGGCCCGGTTGAGGGCGCACCGCCCCGCGCACAGGCGCTCGAAGGTACGACCCCCCGTGGCTACGTGTTCCTCAACACTGATGTTGCGGGGGCGGTGGGGTATTCGGGCAAGCCCATTCACCTCCTCGTCGGACTCGACACCGAGGGCGCGATCACCGGCGCGGTGCTGCACGAGCACCACGAGCCCATCGTCCTGATCGGGATACCCGAGCGGAAGATCAAGAGCTTCATCGCGGGCTACGTCGGGCGCAACGTGCGCGAGTTCCTGGAGGAACGGGACGCCGGCGACCAGTCGCTCGACATCATCGCCGGCGCCACGGTCACCATCCTCGTGATCGACGACGCCATCCGCCGGTCGGCACTGCGGATGGCGCGCGCGCTGGGCCTCGCCGGGCTCGGTGAGGCGTCCAGTAAACCGACCCGGGGCGAGATCGACGCCGCCCAGGAGGGTGTGGACGACTGGATGACCCTGATCGGCGACGGCTCGGTGCGCCGGCTCAACCTCAGCGTCGGCGAGGTGACCGCCGACTTCGCGGCCGCGGGCAAGGAAAAGGCCGCCGCGCGACCCGAGAGCGAAGAACCGGAGGCGCGCTTCATTGACCTCTACGCGGCGGAGGTCAGCGTGCCCGTCATCGGCCGGAGCCTGCTCGGCGACGCCGAATACGAGAACCTCCGTGCGCGTCTGGAGCCCGGCCAGCACGCATTGCTGATTGCCGCCAACGGCCTCTATTCGTTCAAGGGTTCGGGCTTCGTGCGCGGCGGAATCTTCGACCGCATCCAGCTGGTCCAGGGCGATGGCAGCATCCGCTTCCGCGACCGCCAGTACAAGCACCTCGGCGAGGTGACGGCGGACCTGGCGCAGCCCTTCGCCGAAGTCGGCCTCTTCGTGGTGCCGGCCGACGCCGAGTTCGATCCAGCGGCGCCCTGGACTCTACAGCTCCTGGTGCAGCGGGCGATCGGCGCGCTCGACAAGGATTTCCTGCTCTACGAGCTCTCCTACACCCTGCCTGCGCGCTATCTGAAGCCGTTGCCGGGCCCCGCGCCGGCGGCCGATGCCGCGTCGACTTCCGGCGACCCCTCCCTGGCCGAGCCGGAAGCGGCACCAGAACTCTGGCGGCGCATCTGGGAGGACCGGCTCGTCGACGTGGCGGTGCTGGGCGCGGCGATGATCGCGCTCACCCTGATCTTCTTCTTCCAGGACTGGTTCGCGCGCCGGCCAAAGCTCGCGACGGGTGTGCGGGTGGGCTTCCTGCTCTTCATCGTCGCCTGGCTCGGCGGCTTCGCCCAGGCCCAGCTCTCGGTGGTCAACATACTGACCTTCGGCAATGCGCTGATCAGCGAGTTCCGCTGGTCCTACTTCCTGATGGACCCGCTGATCTTCCTGCTCTGGTGCGGCACAGCGCTTGCGCTGATCTTCTGGGGCAGGGGCGTGTTCTGCGGCTGGCTCTGCCCCTTCGGTGCGCTGCAGGAGCTGCTCAACAAGGCGGCCAGGCTCGCGCGGGTGCCGCAGCTGACCCTGCCCTGGGGCCTGCACGAGCGGATGTGGCCGGTGAAATACGTGATCTTCATCGGCATCTTCGGGGTCTCTTTCCACGACCTCGCCTTTGCCGAGCGCCTGGCCGAGGTCGAGCCCTTCAAGACCACGGTGATCCTGCACTTCGCCCACGACTGGCCCTTCGTGGCCTGGGCCGGCGTGCTGCTCGCCATCGGGCTCTTCATCGAGCGATTCTTCTGCCGCTACATCTGCCCGCTGGGAGCGGCGCTCGCGATCCCCGGCAAGATCAGGATCATGGAGTGGCTCCGCCGTCACAAGGAATGCGGCGCGCCCTGCCATCGCTGCGCCCAGGAATGCATGGTGCAGGCGATCCACCCGGACGGGCACATCAACCCGAACGAGTGCCTCTACTGCCTGCACTGCCAGCAGGTCTATCACGACGAGCACCGCTGCCCGCCGATGATTCAGCGGCGCCTCAAGCGCGAGCGCAGGCGGGCACGCGCCTCAGCGAAAATCACCATTCCACCCACGACAAGCGCAGGCCCAACCGGCACAGCAACGAGTCCCTGATGCCAAGCAAGGAGGAGAAATCCATGCCCAGGAAGCCATCCGATGCACCGGAGAAAACCGGCGTCACACGCCGCGATCTGATCGGCAGCACGGCGAAGATCGCCACCGTCGGCGGGGTGGTCGCCGCTGGGGTCGCCGGGGTGACTCCCGCCGACCCGCCGCGCAAGGCGCAGGCTGCGACCGAGGCAGGCTCTGCCCACGTGGGGCCAGGCCAACTCGACGAGTATTACGGCTTCTGGTCGAGCGGCCAGGCCGGTGAGGTGCGCGTCTTCGGCGTCCCCTCCATGCGCGAGCTCCTCCGCATCCCGGTGTTCAACCGCTGCAGCGCCACGGGCTGGGGGGTCACCAACGAGAGCCGCAGGATCATGACCGAGGGGCTCACGGACGAGACCAAGAAGTTCCTCGAATCCCGCGGCGGCATCTACACCAACGGCGATGCGCACCACCCGCACATGTCGTTCACCGACGGCACCTATGACGGGCGCTACGTCTGGATCAACGACAAGGCGAACACGCGGGTCGCCCGCATTCGCTGCGACGTGATGAAGGTCGACAAGATCGTGGAGATCCCCAACGCCAACGACATCCACGGCCTGCGGCCCCAGAAATATCCGCGCACGGGCTACGTGTTCTGCAACGGCGAGCACGAGATCCCGCTGCCCAACGACGGCTCCGTGCTCAACGACCCGTCGCAGTACATCGCGATCTTCACCGCGCTCGACGGCGACACCATGGAGGTCGCCTGGCAGGTGATCGTCGACGGCAACCTCGACAACGTGGATGCCGACTATCAGGGCAAGTACGCGGTCTCGACCTGCTACAATTCCGAGATGGGCATGAACTTGGAGGAGATGACTGCCGCCGAACAGGACTGGGCCGTCGTCTTCAACATCGCGCGCATCGAGCAGGGGGTGATGGACGGCGACTACACCGAACACCACGGCGTCAAGGTGCTCGACGGCCGCAAAGGCTCGCCCTACACCCGCTACATCCCGATCTCCACCAGCCCACACGGAGTCAACACGGCGCCTGACGGTCACCACATCGTCATCAACGGCAAGCTCTCGCCGACCGTCTCGGTCATCGACGTGCGCCGCCTCGACGACCTCTTCGACGACAAGATCGCGCCGCGCGACGTGATCGTTGCCGAGCCCGAACTCGGCCTTGGGCCGCTCCACACCGCCTTCGACGGGCGTGGCAACTGCTTCACCACGATCTTTCTCGACAGCCAGGTGTGCAAGTGGAACATGGATGCCGCCATTCGCCAGTACAACGGTGAGGAGGTGGACCCGATCATCGAGAAGATCGACGTTCACTACCAACCCGGGCACAACCACACCTCCATGGGCGAGACCAAGGAGGCCGACGGCAAGTGGCTGGTTTCGCTCAACAAGTTCTCGAAGGACCGGTTCATCAACGTGGGTCCGCTCAAGCCCGAATGCGAGCAGCTCATCGACATCTCGGGCGACAAGATGCAGCTGGTCCATGACGGCCCCGCCTTCTCGGAGCCCCACGACTGCATCATCGTTCATCGCTCGAAGGTGAACCCGAACCAGATCTGGGACCGCGAAGACCCGACCTGGGAGGAGGCCCGCCAGCAGGCGGCGAAGGACGGCGTCGATCTCGACTGGGGCGAGGATGTGATCCGTGACGGCAACAAGGTGCGGGTCTACATGTACTCGATCGCGCCTGCCTTCAGCCTCGAAACCTTCGAGGTGAACGAAGGCGACGAGGTCACCGTCTACATCACCAACCAGGACGATGTTGACGACCTCAGCCATGGCTGGACCCTCTCCAACTACGGGGTGGCCATGGAGGTGGCGCCTCAGGCGACCGCGTCGGTGACCTTCACCGCCGACCGCCCCGGCGTCCACTGGTTCTATTGCCAATGGTTCTGCCATGCGCTGCACATGGAGATGCGCGGGCGCATGTTCGTGAAGCCGAAGACCGCCTGATGCGCATGCGGCACGCGGCGCTTTCCTTCTTTGCGGCGGTGGCGTTGCTCGCCGCCGCCGCAGGGGAGGCGCGTGCCGCGCCCGCAACGGTCATCGAAGTCTCGCCTGGCGAAGGAACGCTGCAGGCCGCGCTGGATGCTGCCGAGCCCGGCGCGGTCCTGCGACTCGCTCCGGGCCTTTACCCGGGGCCGATCGTCATTGACCGGACGCTGACGCTTGAGGGGGCACCCGGCGCCATTCTCGACGGCGGCGGCAAGGGCCGTGTGCTCAGCGTTGCCGCACCCGACGTGGCGGTGCGCGGGCTCACCGTTCGCAACTCCGGCACGAGCCTTGCCGAGACCGGCGCCGGCATCTTTCTCGACAAGCCGGCCAAGGGCGCGCTGATCGAGGGCAACCGACTGGAGAACAACCTCTTCGGAATTTACCTGCACGGCGCCAGGAACGCGCTCGTGCGCGGCAACGAGGTGATCGGCAACCGCGACCTGCGCATGAGCGAGCGCGGCAACGGCATCCATCTGTGGGCGGCCAAGGGCTCGGTGGTGGAGGGCAACACCGTGCGCTACGGCCGCGACGGCATCTTCGTCACCACCAGCCGCAAGAACGTGTTTCGCAACAACAGCTTTCGCGATCTCCGCTTCGCCATTCATTACATGTACACCCACGACAGCGAGGTGAGCGGCAACGTCTCCCACGACAACCACGTGGGCTTCGCGCTGATGTACTCCGATCGGTTGCGCGTGTTCGACAACCGCTCAACCGGCGACCGCGACCACGGCTTCCTCTTCAACTTCACCAACAAGTCGCGCATCGAGCGCAATCTCGTGCGCGCGGGCCGCACCAAGTGCGTCTTTCTCTACAATGCGAACCGCAACGTGCTCAGCGGCAATCTCTTCGAAGGCTGCGCCATCGGCATTCACTTCACCGCAGGCTCCGAGGGCAATCGCATCGCGGGCAACGGCTTCGTCGGCAACGCGACGCAGGTGAAGTACGTCGGCACGCGCCATGTTGAGTGGTCCGATGAGGGCGTCGGCAACTACTGGAGCGACAATCCCGCCCTCGATCTCGACGGCGATGGCATCGGCGATGTGCCCTACAGGCCCAACGACCTGGTCGACCAGGTGGTCTGGCGCCACCCGCTGGCCAAGCTGCTGCTCACCAGCCCGTCGGTGCGCATCCTGCGCTGGGCGCACGATCGCTTCCCCTCCATCTATCCGGGTGGCGTGATCGATTCCGCCCCGCTCATGCGCCCGCCCGAACTTGGTGCCGGCTGATGGAGGGACCCGCGCTCGCATTGGAGGCGGTGTCCAAGGCCTACGGCCGGCACGCTGCGGTCGATGGGGTGACGCTCGGCCTTGCGCCGGGCGAGAGGCTCGCGCTGCTCGGCCACAACGGCGCCGGCAAGACCACGCTGCTCAAGCTCGCCCTCGGCCTCACCCGGGCAAGTGGCGGCAAGGTGACGACGCTGGGCTGCGCGCCCGGAAGCCCGGCCTGGACTGCGGCGAAGCGCTCGATCGGCTTCCTGCCCGAGAACGTGGCCTTCCTCGACTCTATGACTGGGCGCGAGACCATCCGCTTCTATGGCCGGCTCAAGGGGGTGGGGCGCACCGCCTGCGAAGAGGCGCTCGCCCACGTCGGCCTCGCCGGGGTCGCGGGAAAGCGGATCAAGACCTACTCCAAGGGCATGAGGCAGCGTTTGGGCTTCGCGCAGGCGATCTTGGGTGTGCCCCGGCTGCTGATCCTGGACGAGCCCACGGGAGGGCTCGACCCGGAGTCGCGCCAGGCCTTCCACGAGACCCTGCATGAGCTGGCTGGCCAGGGCACCGCCATCTTCCTCTCCTCCCACGTGCTGACCGAGGTCGAGGCCGGGACCGACCGCATCGCCATCATGCGCGAGGGCCGGCTTGCCGCCCTGGGCACGGCCGACGAGCTCAAGCGCCGGGCCGGGCTCGCGGTCACGATCCGCGTGGCCGTGCGCCCGGGCGGCGGCGCGCGCCTTGCGAATGTCCTCGGCGGCCGGTCGTCCGAGCGGATCAACGATCACGCGGTCGAGCTCCGCTGTGCCGTAGGCGAGAAGCGCGCCCTGATCGAGCGCATCCTGAACCTCGGCGACGAGGTCGAAGACATCGAGATCGTCCCGCCCGGCCTCGACGCGGTCTACGCGCGCTTCGGCGGCAGCGGCGCCAGCGAGAGGGAGCGTGCGCCGTGACCGCGGTCGCCGCCATCGCCGGGCACGAGGTCTTGGCCGGTATCCGCAACCGGTGGATGCTCGCCGCCTCCCTGCTGCTCGGCGTGCTGGCGCTGACGCTCGCCTTCATCGGTAGCACGCCGGCCGGGCCGGTTGCGGCCTCGCCGCTTGCGATCACGGTCGTCAGCCTCTCGAGCCTTTCGGTCTTTCTGGTCCCGCTCATCGGGCTGCTGGTGAGCTACGACGCGCTGGTGGGCGAGATCGAGCGGGGCACGATGCCGCTGCTGATGACCTATCCGGTCACCCGCTGGCGCATCGTGCTCGGCAAGTTCGCTGGCCAGGTGGCGATCCTCGCCATTGCCACGGTGGTCGGCTTCGGCGTGGCCGCGCTGGTCACGGGCCTCGGCGACGGCGGCGATGCCGAGGCCTGGGGCGCCTTCGGGGTGATGGTCGGCGGCTCGATCCTGCTCGGGGCCGCCTTCATCGCGCTCGGCACGCTCTTCAGCGCCGTGGTGGCCGAGCGCGGCACGGCGGCCGGCGTCTCGGCGGCAGCCTGGCTGATCTTCGTCGTGCTCTTCGACATGGCGCTGCTCGCCATCCTGGTCGCGGACGAAGGGCAGGTGGTTTCCGGCGATCTCTTCCGCGTGCTGCTGCTGCTCAACCCGACCGACGTCTACCGCATGCTGACGCTCGCGGGCTCGGAGACCGTCGGCGCACTCTCCGGCATGGCGGGGGTGAGCGCCGAGGCCGCCTTCGGCCACGGGCTTCTGTTCCCGGTCATGGTGCTCTGGATCGCGGTGCCGCTCGGCCTCGCGGGCCTCCTGTTCGGGAGGAAGGAGCTGTGAGACGCGCGCTTGCCTTGCTGGCGATCGGCCTGCTCGCGCTCTCGGGCGTCGCCGGCTGCGGCGAGGACGACGATGTCGTGGCGAAGCCGCCGCCCGCGGAGCCCACACGCGAGGCCTCCGGCCACTACTGCGGCATGATCCTGGTCGATCACAGCGGGCCCAAGGCGCAAGTTCACCTGCCCGGTGAGCCCGAGCCGGTGTGGTTCTCCTCGGTGCGCGATGCCATCGCCTTCACCATGCTGCCGGAGGAGCCGCGCAACTACACCGCGATCTACGTCAACGACATGGGCGTGGCACAGTGGGAGGCGCCCGAGCCCGGCACCTGGATCGATGCGGCCGGCGCCTCATACGTGATCGGGAGCGACCGGATGGGCAGCATGGGCGTGCCCGAGGCGGTGCCCTTCGCCACGCACGAGGCGGCCGAGCGCTTCGTGGCGGAGCACGGCGGGCGCATCGTCGCGCTTACGGACGTGCCGGAGAGCTACATCTTCGCCTACGCCGACGAGCACGACAGCGCGGCGCCCGCGCAGGGAGTAACCGAATGACCCGGTGGCCCGGTGCCGCACCTACCCGGCGGCGCTTCGTCGCCATTGCGGCGGCTGCCGCCGGCCTGCCCTTTGCGGCGCTCCTGGCGGGTGCGGACACCGTGCATCTGCACCGCTGGTCCGGCATTGCCCTGGGGGCCGCGGCGGAGATCGTCCTCTACGACCCCGATGCCACCCAGGCGCGCCGGCTGATCGCGCGTTGCGTCGAAGAGATCGACCGGCTGGAGGACGTGTTCAGCCTCTACCGGCCCGAGAGCGCAATCCGCCGGCTCAACCGGGACGGCCATCTCACGGCGCCGCCCCTGGAGCTGGTGGCGTTGCTGGCCGAGGCCCGCACCTATTCGGAGCGGACGGAAGGGGCCTTCGACGTGACCGTGCAGCCGCTCTGGCACCTCTATGCCGCGCACTTCGCGCATCCCGATGCCAACCCGCAAGGGCCGGGCGAGGCCGAGCACGTGAAGGCAAAGGCGCTCGTGGACTACCGATCCGTCGAGATCGAGCCTGCAGAGGTTCGCTTCGGCCGGCCGGGAATGGCGATCACCCTCAACGGCATCGCGCAGGGCTACATCACCGACAGGGTCGCGACCCTGCTGCAAGACGCCGGCATGGGTGACGTTCTCCTCGACATCGGCGAAGTCCGGGCGCTCGGCCGCCATCCCGACGGGCGCCCCTGGCGTGTCGGCATCCGCCACGCAGTCGAGCCCGAGACGGTCGCGCGTACCGCCACGTTGACCGATCGCGCCGTCGCCACCTCGGCCGGCATCGCGAGCGTCTTCGAGCCGAACGGGCGCCACCACCACCTCTTCGACCCCGCGACAGGCAGGCCCGCGCAGGCGACAGGACAGGTCTCGGTGCTCGCACCCCGCGCCACGATGGCCGACGCGCTTTCCACCGCGCTCGCCGTCTCCCGGCCGGAGCTCGCCGCCGCGTTTGCCGCCCGCTTCCCCGAGATCGAGGTGCTGACCGACGGCCCTCAGAGTGCCGTGAAGAGATAGATTCCGGCGGCGATCATCGCGACGCCGCCCGCGCGCGCGACCCACTCGCCCCTGGGCAGGAGCTTCTCGGCGACGACGAAGACCGTGATCGCCGCCACCCAGGCGAGGTTCATCACGCCGCCGACGAAGAGCAGCCCCATCACGAAGCCGCAGCAGCCGAGGCAGAAGGCGCCGTGGCCGAGCCCCATGCGGAAGGCGCCCGACCGGCCCGGCCGCCAGTGCCCCATGATGAAGGCCATGGGCGAGCGGCAATGCTTGAGGCAGGCGTACTTGAGCGGCGTCCACTGATAGACGCCGGCGACGATGAACAGAACACCGCCGAGGATCGTGCTGGTGGTCACCATCATCGGCGAAAGCAGCGCCGCATTCTGCAGGCCCCACTGCATTGCCGTCGCAGCCACGCTGAATGCCGCCCAGACCAGGACATAGCCGAGCGCGAAGAGCGTGGTCGCGGTGTAAGCGCGGCCCGTGCCCCGTGTGCGGTCCACGCGGGCGAAGATCAGGATGATCGGCGCGGCGCTCGGCACCATCATGGCCACCATCATCACCGCCCACATGGCCCACATCAGCAGGCCGTCGGTCACGCTCCAGGCCTGCATCTGCATCATGGCGCCGCCCGCGTGCGCCATGTCACCGCCCATATCGAGGGCCATGTCGATGAGGTAGAGCCAGGCGAGCGCGGCGGCGACCGCGAGGCCGGCCAAGACCACCAGCCGGTCGCGTCGCGCGAACCCCTCGATCACGGTTGTTCCCTGAGCGCCTTCAGTCGCACTTGGCGGTGAGGCCGCCGTCCACCACCAGGTCGGCCGCCGTGACGTAGGCGGCGTCGTCCGAGGCCAGATAGAGCGCCGCGTGGGCCACGTCCCAGCCGGAGCCCATGCGGCCCATGGGCACCTGGGCGTGGCGCTTGGCGACCAGCGCTTCGAGGTCGCCCTCGCCGTATTGCGCAGCGAGGCGGGACTCCACCAGGGGGGTGTGCATCAGCCCGACCGAAATCGAGTTGCAGCGCACGCCGCGTGCTGCGTACTGCAGGGCGACCGCCTTGGTAAACTGCACGAGCCCCGCCTTCGCCGCCGCATAAGCCGCGTGGTGGTTGCCGATGAAGCGGAGCCCGGCCACCGAGGAGATGTTGACGATGGCGCCCGCGCCCTGCGCCTCCATGATCGGGAGCGCGCAGCGTGTGGTGAGGAAGGCGCTGGTGAGGTTGAATTCGAGCTGTGCGGCCCAGTCTTCCTCGCTGAGCTCGACCGGCCCGCCGGGCACCGAGCCGCCCACGTTGTTGACGAGCACGTGCAGCCCGCCCCAATGCTCGCAGACCGCGGCCATCACCCGCTCGATCTGAGCGCTGTCGGTCACGTCGGCGGTCTCGACGGCGCAGGCGTTGCCCTCGCTCTCGATCATCTGCCGCGTCGCCTCGGCGGCCCTCGTGTCGCGGTCGACCGCAACGACGCGCGCACCCTCCCGGGCGAAGAGCACGGCGGTGGCGCGGCCGTTGCCCCAACCGGGGCCGACCGAGCCTGCGCCCGTGATCAGCGCGACCTTGCCGCCGAGACGTCCTGCCATGGCGTCACTCTACCATTCGTCGGTGGTCAGCGCAGGCGGGAGGCGTGCGCCTCCATGAAGGCCGTTACCTCGGCATGGCTCGGCTGGGGTGCTATGGCGCCGACGCCGGTGGCGGTGAGCGCGCCCACCGCATTCGCGTACCGCCCCGCCTCGTAGAGCCCTGTCTCGCGGAGCAGGGACAGGACGAACCCGGCGCTGAACGCATCGCCCGCGCCTGTGGCATCGACCGCGTCGATCCTCCAGGCTGGAACGTGCCAGCGCTCTCCCGTCTCGCTCTTGATCAGGCAACCGTCGGCGCCGAGCTTCGCCACCGCGAGCCTCGGCCGCTCGCCCACGACGGGATCCAGAACATTCTCCAGCGGGGTCTCGCCGAAAAGATGGGCGGAATCTTCCTCGCTCACGAACACGACGTCGGCAAGGGCCAGGGCAGCCTCGAAATTGCGGCGCAGGGTCTCTCGGTTCCCGAGCGCCGGGCGCACGTTGGCATCGTAGCTGACGGTGGTGCCGGCATTCCGTGCAATCTCCATCGCCGCCTGTACCGCCTCCGCTGACGAGCGTGAGATCGCCTGGGAGATGCCGCTCGCGTGGAGAACGCGGGCGCCCGCCACGTAGTCGTGGTCGATGTCCGTGCCCGATAGCTGGCTTGCCGCCGAGCCGCGTCGGACATAGTCGAAGCGGTGCTTCCGATCCTCCGAATAGGTGACGAAATAGATGCCGGTGTGATGTTCCTCGTCGCGTATGACGCGGCTTGAGTCGATCACGTTCGTCTCCAGCATCGCGACAAAGGCGTCGCCGAACGCATCCCGCCCCACCCGTGTGACGTAGCCGCACGCGCCTCCCAGGCGCGCGGCTGCGAGCACGAAGTTGGCCGTATCGCCGCCCCAGCCGTAGCGAAAGCGGTCGACATCGCCCAGCCGGCCAGCCGATTCTGCGGCCAACTCCACAAGCGGCTCTCCGATGGCAATCAGGTCGGGCACGCGGCGCCTCCACGATGTGAATCCGGAATCATGGTGAGCGATCCAGCCGCCGGGTCAACGGTGGAAGACCCCGCAGGCCGGCACAGGCGCATCTGCCGCGGGCCGCGCGTGCGTGATAGGGTGCGCGCGCCGCGCGGCGGGCGTGTAGTGCGGGAAGGGACAGGACATGAGGGATCAGGCGCGGGTGGTGGTGATCGGCGGCGGAATCGTCGGCTGCAGCGTGCTCTACCATCTGGCGAAGCTCGGCTGGTCCGACGTGGTGCTGGTCGAGAAGACCGAGCTGACCGCAGGCTCCACCTGGCACGCGGCCGGGCTGCTGCCGCTCTTCAACATGAGCTACAGCGTCGGCCAGCTGCACAAGTACTCGATCGACCTTTACCAGCAACTGGAAGAAGAGACCGGGCAGGCGGTGAGCTTCCACCGCACCGGCAACCTCCGCCTCGCCACCAACCAGGAGCGGATGGACGAGTACCGCAACTACTGCGGCACCGCGAACACCATCGGCGTGCCCTTCGAGCTGATCGGCCCCAACGAGATCGGCGACCTCTGGCCGCTGTGTAACCTCGATGGGCTGGTGGGCGCGCTCTTCCACCCCCACGACGGCCACGTGGCCCCGGTGGACGTAACGCAAGCGTTGGCCAAAGGCGCACGCGATCGGGGCGCTGAGATCAACCGCAACACCGAGGTGACGGGCATCGAGCGAACCCGCGCCGGCGAATGGCTGGTCAAGACAACGCGGGGCGATATCACCTGCGAGACGGTGGTGACCGCCACCGGCTCCTGGGCCCGGCAGGTGGGCGCCATGGTGGGCCTCGACCTGCCCGCGATCCCGGTCGAGCACCAGTACATCGTGACCGACACGATCCCGGAGCTGGAGGAGCGCAGGGCGGCGGGCCTCCCCGAGATGCCGGTGCTGCGGGAGAGCGATGCTTCCTACTACATGCGGGAGGAGCGCCAGGGCCTCATCCTCGGGCCTTACGAGAAGGACGCACCCGCCTGGGCGGTGGACGGCGTGCCCGAGGGCTTCGGCCAGGAGCTTCTGCCGCCGGACGTGGACCGCCTGGAGCCCCACATCGAGGCCGCGATCAATCGGGTGCCCATGTTCGGCCGTGCCGGGATCAAGGACTGCGTCAACGGCCCCATCCCCTACACGCCGGACGGCAACCCGCTCATCGGTCCGGCGCATGGCCTGCCCAACTTCTGGCTGGCGGAGGGCTTCAGCTTCGGCATCACCGCCGCCGGCGGCGCCGGCTGGCAACTCGCCGGCTGGATTGCGGACGGCGAGCCCTCCATCGACATGCTGGCGGTGGACCCCAGACGCTTCGGCGCCTACGCCAACAAGCACTACACCAAGACCAAGAACGAAGAGGCCTACGCCCACGTCTTCATTATCCACTACCCGGATGAAGAACGCCCGGCGTCGCGACCGGCCAAGACCAGCCCCTGCCACGAGCGGCTCGCGGCCCGCGGTGCCGTCTGGGGCCAGCGCTATGGCTGGGAGCGCCCCAACTGGTTCGCGCCCGAGGGGACGGAGCCCAAAGACGACTGGAGCTTCCGCCGCACGAACTATTTCGGGCCTGTGGGCGCCGAGTGCCAAGCCGTGCGCGAGCGCGCCGGACTGATCGACATCACCAGCTTCTCCAAGTTCAGGGTGTCGGGGTCGGGGGCGGAAGCAGCTCTCGACCGGGTGCTCGCCAACCGGCTGCCGAAGGCTGCGGGCCGCATCAAGCTCGCCCATGCGCTGACCGTCACCGGCGGCGTGCGCTCCGAGTTTACGGTGCTGCGCGAGGGTCCGGACTCCTTCTACCTGGTGAGCTCGGGTGCCGCCGAGCGCTACGACCACGATTTTTTGCTGCGCCACGTAGCAGGCGAGGGCGTGAGCATCGAGAACATCACCACCGCCCACGGCGTTCTCGTGCTGGCGGGGCCCCGTTCGCGCGACATCCTCCAGGCCGTGACGGATGCGGACCTCTCCAACGAGGCCTTCCCCTGGCTCACGGCGCAACCCATCTCCATCGGCCTGGCACCGGCCACAGCGATGCGGGTCAACTTCGTCGGCGAGCTTGGGTGGGAGCTGCACCACCCGATCGAGTACCAGAACCGCATCTTCGACGCGCTGGTTGAGGCCGGGGAGGCCCACGGCCTCGGCATGTGCGGGATGCGGGCGATGGATTCGCTCAGGATCGAAAAATCCTACCGCATGTGGGGGCAGGACCTGACCATCGAGTATTCGGCCTTCGAGGCCGGCCTGGACCGCTTTGTGGCGCTGGACAAGGGCGACTTCGTCGGCCGAGAGGCGCTGGCGGCCCAGCGCGAGGCCGGCGTGCCGCAGGACTTCGTGACCCTCGAGGTGGAGGCCGACGACGCCGACCCCTGGGGCAACGAGCCGATCTACGACGGGGAGGCCATGATCGGCCGCGCGACCTCCGGCGCCTACGGCCACACGGTGGGGCAAAGCCTCGCGCTCGGCTATGTCGCCCGCGACCACGCGGTGCGCGGCCGCCGGCTCGCCGTCGAGATTCTGGGCAAGCGCAAACCTGCGCGCATCGTCCCCAACTCGCCGCTGGACCCCTCCAACGAACGGCTTCGCGCGTAGACCACGCGCAGCGGACACAACGAACAGCAATAGGGAGCCGACATGGCACTCGCCGAGCGCGACATCACCGTCGAAGGGCACCGGGTCCACCTCTGGGAAGGGGGCGAGGGTTTCCCCATCCTGATGTTGCACGGCTCCGGCCCCGGCGCGGGCACGGTCGGCAATTGGCGGCTGGTGCTGGAGCCGCTGGCGGCGCGCTACCGCATCGTCGCCACCGACCTGATCGGTTTCGGCGCCTCCGGCCGCAAGACGGAAGAGCCCTACTTCGATCTGCCGCTCTGGCGGCGGCAGGCCCAGGCGGTGCTCGATCTGCTGCCCGCAGGCGAGGCTGGCGTGATCGGCCATTCGCTCTCCGCGAGCCTCGCGCTCGGGCTCGCCATGGACAATCCGCGCGTCACCAGGGTGATGACCACCGGCGCCATGGGCGCGCCCGCGCGCGCCAACCGCGAGACCGAGATCTGCTGGCGCTTCCCCGAGACCCGCGAGGCGCTGCGCGAGGCGGCGGAGATCCTGGTCCACGACCCCTCGGTGATCACCGACGCCTTCCTCGACGCCCGCATGGCGATCCTCCACGACGGTGAGTACGGCCCCTACTTCCGCAGCATGTTCGCCGGCGACAAGCAGCGCTACATCGACGAGGCGGTGCTGCCGCCGGACCGGCTGTCGGCGCTCGCCTGCCGGGTGATGATGCTCCATGGCCGGGACGACCGGCCCTTCCCCTGCGAAGAGAACACCAGGGTCCTCGCCCGCCATCTCCACAAGGCCGATACCTTCGTGATCGCGGAGTGCGGCCATTCGCCGGCTCTGGAACATCCTGATAAACTGCTGGCTGCGACGCAGATGCTGTTCGGCTGACACCGAGCCAGGCCGAGGCGCGTGCCGACACACGACTGGATAGCGGGGGTGCGCGTGAATGCGCACCGACGAGACGATGGAGTAGGCGATGCGTAGACACATTCGATGCGGACAGCTCTTCACCGGTCTCGGTGAAGGCGCCGAGCGCGACCAGACGGTGGTGACGGAAGGCGAGCGGATCGCCTACGTCGGGCCGAGCGCGGGCGCACCTATGGTGGCGCCGGAAGACGAGGTGGTCGACCACTCCGGCCATTTCGTGCTGCCGGGCCTGATCGACGTCCACGTCCACCTCTCCTACGGCAACGCCAAGACCGAGGAGGACATCGACCTCTACGCACCGGTCGAGTTCCGCGCGCTGCGCGGGATGGAGGCAGCGCAGAGGGTGCTTGCCGCCGGCTTCACCTCGATGGCCGATCCCACCACCAGCGGCCGGGTGACGCCCTCGATCCGCGACGCCATCGACGCCGGGCTCTTCACGGGCCCCCGCATCACCTGCTCCGGGCGCCAGATCACCAACCGCCAGGGGCTCTCCGACTGGTACCCCACCTGGATCGGCGTGCCCGAGACCTCCATCGGCGTGCTCGCCCGCGATGCCAACGAGGGCATCGCGGAGATCCGCACCATGGCCAAGGACGGCGTGGACTTCATCAAGATCGCCATGGACGGCGATTCGATGAACCCGATGACCAGCGTCCTCGTCGCCGGCTACAACCAGGAAGAGACCACGGCGATGGTCGCCGAGGCCCACCGGCTCGGCAAGAAGGTGGTGGTGCACGCGCGCGGTGCCGAGGCGGTGCTCTACTCCGCCCGCGCCGGAGTCGACGTGATCCTCCATGCCGCCTGGATGGACGACGAGGGCCTGGAGGCAGTGGTCGAAAACGGCTGCATGATCTGCCCGACCTTCAGCCTGGTGGTGAACGACATCGACTTCACCCGGCCGGGCGACGGCTGCTATCCAGGCTTCCCCGATGCGCACAAGCGCGAGATCGAGGCCGCCCAGCGCTCGTTGGTCAAGGCGCGCGATGCGGGCGTCACCTTCCTCTCCGGCACCGATTCCGGCTTCGCGGTCACTCCCTACGGCGAGTGGCACGCCCGCGAGCTCGAGCACATGGTGACCTACCTCGGCATCTCGCCGGCCGCGGCGCTGCGCTGCGCCACAGTCAATAACGGCACCTTCGTGCGCGAGGAAGGTCAGGTGGGTGCGCTGGAACAGGGCCGGCTCGCGGACATCCTGGTCTTCGACGGCGACCCGCTCACCGACATCACCCAGCTGCAGGACCGCAGCCGCATCCGCGAGATCATCCTGGGCGGCGAGACGATCAACCTCGCCATCAACCCGAAGGCGCAGCGTCTCCGCTCCGAGTTCTCCTACGAGATGTGGAACCAGGTCTACACGCAGGAGCGGATCGCCGAGATCGGCATGAACCGCCCAGTCGCCGAGGCCGCCGAGTAGCGACCGCAGACCGCTGCCGGGGAGCAATCGGGCGGCACGTCGGCGCGTACGGCGGGCCGCCCTCCGTGTTAAGCCGGACCATCTGAAACGGGGAGCACACCGCCATGCCCGTCATCAACCGCATCGCCGCCATCCACGACGACATGACGGCGTGGCGGCACGACATCCACGCCCACCCCGAATTGGGTTTCCAGGAGGAGCGCACGTCCGCCATCGTGGCCGAGAAGCTGGAATCCTTCGGCATCCAGGTGCATCGCGGGCTGGCGAAGACCGGCGTGGTCGGCGTCCTCGAAGGCGCGCCGGGCGAGGGCGCCATCGCGCTCCGCGCCGACATGGACGCACTGCCGATCCTCGAGGGGAACGACGTGGCCCATCGGTCGGTCAACGACGGCACCATGCACGCCTGCGGCCACGACGGGCACACGACCATGCTGCTGGGGGCGGCCCGGTACCTCGCCGAGACCCGCAACTTCGCCGGCACGGTCTACTTCGTGTTCCAGCCGGCCGAGGAAGGGCTCGGCGGCGGCGAGGCGATGGTGAAGGAAGGGCTCTTCGAGCGCTTCCCGGCCAGCGCGGTCTACGGCATGCACAACTGGCCGGGCCTGCCGCCGGGCGAGATCGCCGTCCGCACCGGGCCGATGATGGCGGCCTGCGACGAGTTCACCATCACGGTCGAGGGCACCGGCGCGCACGGCGCCATGCCCCACCTTGGCCACGATGCCGTGGTGGCTGCGGCGCAGATCGTCACCGGCCTGCAGTCCATCGTCGCCCGCAACGTGGACCCGCTGGAGGCGGGCGTCGTCAGCGTGACCATGATTCACGGTGGCGACGCCTTCAACGTCATCCCGCAGGCGGTCGAGCTCGCCGGCACCGTCCGCACCTTCAAGCCGGAGGTGAGGAACCTGATCGCCGCCAACATCGAGCGGATTGCGGAGAGCACGGCCACAGCCTTCGGCACACGCGCCACGGCGAACGTGGAGGCGCGCTTCCCCGCCACGGTCAACACGGCGGACGAGACCGATCGCGCCGAAGCCGCCGCCGCCGCCGTGGTGGGCACGGAGCGCGTGCACGGCGACCTCGCGCCCTGCATGGGCTCCGAGGACTTCGCCTACATGCTGCAGGCCCGGCCCGGTAGCTACATCTGGATCGGCAACGGCCTCGGCCCCGGCGGCTGCTTCCTCCATAACCCCGGCTACGACTTCAACGACGAGATCCTGCCCATCGGCGCGAGCTACTGGGCGACGCTGGTCGAGCGCGAGCTCGGGGCCGGCTAACATGAACGAGAGCGCCCACCCGCGCCCGGCCGCTTGGGATGGCGAGGCGGCGCGGCGCCGGCTCGAGGCCGAGGGCTTCTGCCACGTGCCGGGTGTTCTGGACCCCGCCGCGCTGCGGGCGACCAGGGAAGCGGCGGAGGCGGCGCTCGGCACCATCGATACCGGCCACCGCGCGCAGTGGCGCTCGCAGGGGAGCCTCGTCCCGGTCGCCGACCACCCGGCCTTCGCGCCGCTCGTCGCCCATGCCGGCTTTCGGGAGATGTTCGGGCGCCTCGGCTTGCCCGGCACGCGCTTCTCCTCGGGCTACGTCATCAGCAAGCCGCCGGGCGGGCCCGCGCTCTTCTGGCATCAGGACTGGTGGGGCTGGCAGCACCCGATCTCGCGCGAGGGGCGCATCGCGCAGGTCGCGCTCTTCCTCTACATGACCGACACCGTGCGGGAGAACGGCTGCCTGCGCCTCATCCCCGGCTCCCACCGCAGGCCGCATGTGCTTCACGACCTGGTCGGCGCCCACGACCCGACGCTTGCCGAGGTGCGCAACCCCGAGGACGCCGCCTTCGCCCCGCACCCGGACGAGGTCGACGTGCCGGTGACGGCGGGCGATGTCGTCGTGGTCGACGCGCGTCTGATCCACGGCGCCCACCCCAACCGCTCGGGCCGCGAGCGCACCAACATCACGCTCTGGTGGCACCCCGACTACGAGGCGCTGCCGGCCTCGCTCAGGGCCCGCATCTGGAAGCTCTACCGGCGCGAGGAGATCGACACGGACGCAGCCGCCAACCGCTCGCTGCGCCCCGACATCTGGCCCGAGCCCGCGCGCAGCCAGGTCACACCCTTCCTCGTGACCGACCCCGGCCCCGTGGAGCCCGAGCCCTGGATCCGCACGCCCCGGTATTAGAGCGCGGTCAGGAACCCGAGGCGCGCGTCAGCCACGACAGGCACTGCTGCCACAGGCGGCCGTAGCCCTCCCACGAGACGAAGTCGGGGGGGCACCAGTGCGGGCCGATGTCCGAGGTCCAGGCGATGGCGCGACCCTCTCCGTATGCGCCCGCCGCCAGAAGGGGATGTCCGCCCGCGTCCTCCGGGACCGACAGAAGAAGCTCCGCCTCCTCCTTCAAGACGACTTCGTTGTAGCCCAGCAGTATCGGCCACTCCGGGCCGAGGCCATCCAGGATCGGGTGGGCGGCAGGCCCGCGCACCTCCGCCCGGAATCCCTCCGGCACTTCGACGCGATCGTCCCAGGGAAGGATGGTTACGGGCAGCACATCCTCGACCGGCGTACCCCGGTATCGGGCGCCCGCATTGATGCCCTGGAAGCTGTAATAGCCGCCGACCATCATCAGGCCGCCGCCTTCACCCACGTAGTCGCGGATGAGCTTGAGCCGGTTCGGCGTGGGCTTGCTCTCGATCCACGTATCGGGATGCAGGAGCAGAGTGTTGGAGCCGATGTCGCTGAGAATGACGGCGTCGAATTCCCGAAGCCCGGCGAGCGTCGACGGAAAGTGCGTCTGCGCCTCGTGGGCCGGCATGTAGGTGAGCGCGAATTCGCTGTCCGCCAGCGCCTCGGCCAGCGCCTCCGCGCCGCGATGAAAGGTGACCGTGGGAAACTGATCGAAGCCCTTGATGTGTGTTGCGGTCGTCACCCACGATTCGCCCGCCAGCAGTATCTTCGAAGGGCCCATGCCGGTCTCCTCACCTGGTTTCCATCGCTCCGCTCAGGCCACCTCTGCCGGGTGGCCCCGCTCGAATGCTAGTCGATGCCCGATTGCGTCTCCAGCGGGGTCCCGGGTCGCATCGGCGAAGCCGATGGTGCCAGACGACAGGATTTCGGCGATAACACCAATTCCGGGGACAGCACGGCATCAGATTTGCTCGACAATTAGTGAAACATTGAAATAGCTTGAGCACACGCGCTACTGATGGCGGGTTATCGCGTTTAGACCTAGGGCCAGCGGCTTCGTCCCCAATGTGGATAGCGGAGCGTGAGGGGAGGGAGCAAATGAAGTTATGTGATCTCGGCGATCGTCCGCCGCTGGGCGAGGTGCCGGAAAAGATGCATGCGTTCCTCGTGCGCCAGGATCGCTTCGGCGAGCCCAGGGACGCATGGCGCCGCGAAATCATCGACACTCCCGAGATCGGTCCGCTCGACGTGCTCGTTTACGTCATGGCAAGCGGAATCAACTACAACAACGTCTGGGCAGCTCTGGGCAAGCCAGTCGATGTCATCGCCGACCGCCAGAGGAAGGGGGAGCCGGAGGACTTTCATGCGGGCGGCAGCGACTGCTCGGGCATCGTGTTCGCAGTCGGTGATCAGGTGACAAACGTCAGTCCCGGTGACGAGGTCGTCGTCCATAGCGGTTGGTGGGAGCCGGACGACCCGTGGGTATTGTCGGGCCGCGATCCCATGCTCGCCGAGAGCACGCGCATCTGGGGCTACCAAACCAACTACGGAAGCTATTGCCAGTTTGCCCGGGCCCAATCCCACCAGTGTCAGCCGAAGCCCAAACATCTCTCATGGGAGGCCGCCGGCTGCTACCTGCTTTGTGCGTCGACAGCGTACCGAATGCTCATGGGTTGGTCGCCGAACGTCGTCGAAGAGGGCGACTACGTCTTGGTGTGGGGTGCTGCCGGCGGGCTCGGCGCGTTGGCGCTGCAGATTGTCACGGCCAATGGCGGCAAACCGGTGGCGGTCGTGTCCGATGAAGAGAAACGGCAGTTCTGTCTCGACAATGGCGCCGTCGGCGTGATCAATCGAAACGAGTTCGACCACTGGGGGCCAATGCCCGACACGAGCAGCAAGGAGTGGGGGCAGTGGTTCAAGGGCGCCCGGGCGTTCGGCAAGGCCTTCTGGGACGCGGCTGGCGAGAGAGCGAGCCCTCGCATCGTCTTCGAGCACCCAGGCGAGGCGACGCTGCCGACATCGGGTTTCCTGTGCGCAACAGGCGGCATGATCGTCATTTGCGCCGGAACAACCGGGTACACCGCGACACTCGACCTTCGCTACCACTGGATGCGTCAGAAGCGGTTTCAGGGCAGCCACCTGTCTAACGACGAACAGGCTGGAGCGGTGAACCGGATGGTCATGGACCGAAAGGTTGACCCCTGCCTGTCTCACACCTTCTCATTTGATGAGATTGGCGAGGCGCATCAGCTGATGCACGATAATCGTCACCCTTACGGAAACATGGCCGCGCTCGTCAACGCGACGGAGCCCGGACAAGGAGCATCATAGCTCCTTGAGGTAGCCTCGCCTTTTCGGACAGCCAGCGCCGCGTACACCCGCGAGGGCGGTGGAGCTGCCCGAGCGTCTCCGGGTCCCGTGCTCCAGGCGCACGCCAGAGGCGGCGCGAACTTTCGGGCGCTTCCGAGGCCGGGAAACACCTCCCCCGGCTACTCCACCTTGCGCTTGACCGGCAACCGGGGCGGGCGTAACCCATTGTCGGAAAACGCAGGCGGGACTCGGGCGCATCATGGACGAGCGGCAACAACTCCTCGCGGCGATCGAGAGATTCTGTGAGCGCGAGGGCATGTTGCCCACCGCCTTCGGCCGCAAGGCCATGGGCGACGGGCGCTTCGTCGGCAGGCTTCGTGACGGCAGGCAGATGAGGGCGGCGACGCTCGCCAGGGCGCGGCAGTTCCTCGCGGATCACGTGCCGAAGGGCGGCGAGGCGGCTGCTGCGCCCGGCCGGCCGGCCAAGCCCGCGGGGAGCGACGAGAAGGGCGCCTTCCGCTTCTACGACAACCGCCAGAAGTACCTGATGTTCGTCAACACCTGCAGCGAGAAGTGGGTGGTCTCCGAGCGCGCCGGGATGGAGCTCGGCCACGTTCGCCCGCGCCCGCCGGCGCTCCGCGTGTTCGACGCCGGCATGGGCGACGGCACCGTGCTCACCGGGGTCATGCGGAACATGCACCGGCGCTTCCCGACCTTTCCCTTCTACGTCGTCGGCAAGGAGATTTCGGTGGAGGACGTGCGCCTCTGCCTCGAGAAGATGCCGGACCGGCTCTTCGAGCATCCGGCGACGGTGCTGGTGGTCACCAACATGCACTACTCGGAGGCGCCCTCGCTGCAGCCCCGCTCGATGCAGGCCGCCGCCACGCTGAACTGGATCGAGACGCCGCTATCCGGCAACACCTCCCACGAGTTCCACGAGCAGATCGCCGCTCTCCAGCCCACGCTTGCCGAGACCTGGCGCGTGCGGCCGAGCCCGAAGACCGGCAACCCCCTCTACGTCCGCGCGTCGGTGCTGGTGCTCTACCGCGAGGACCACAAGTTCCTGCTCGACCCGGTTATCCCGCGTCCGGGCCGGGCCAGCGAGGGCTACGACCTGGTCATCGCCTCCCAGCCCTACCGGGCGCGGATGCCTGCCAGGTTCAAGGTCCAGAAGGTTCTGGCCCCGCTTTCGCGCAGCCTCGCGCCGGGCGGGCGGCTGCTCTGCATCCAGTCCCACGGCGGCGATCCCGGGCTCGAGATCGTCCGAAAAATCTGGCCGGACGAGCAGCCCTTTCAGACCGACCGCCACCTGCTGCTCAAGGCGCTCAAGGACGAGATCGGCAAGAGCCGGCGCGACCTCAGGTACAACGCCTATTCCGACCGCCGCGCGCTCTTCCGCTACGACATGCACACGCTGCCGACCGAGATCGAGGGCTCCAGCATCGGCACCTCGACGCTCTTCGCTGCCTGGAACGCGGCGATTTATGTCTCTCAGATCGAGGACGCGCGGCTGGTGGGCGTGGTCGCCGACGGCTCCTATCTGGATGCCACGCGCGAAGTGCTGAGCGCTCACGGCGGGCTCTGGTTCTACGACGAATCCTTCGTGGTCTCGCGCCGCCGCGACTGAGGGAGGCAGCAGGCTGCCGGCTTACATCCCGTCGACCGACCCCGCATCGCCGGCCGGCTCGTAGAACACGAAGTCCTCGGCGTCGAGTTTGCCGGCCACCGTGTCCGCGATCTGGATCGTGCCCCCACCCTGGCTCGTGAGGTCGATCACCGCCATGTTCGCGTAGTTCGCGATTTGCAGATCGTCGAAGCCCGAGATCCCCTCGAACGCCGAGAGGTCGATCCTGTCCTCGCCATCCGCGAAATCCACGACCGTGTCGTAGCCGCACCCGGCCCCGAAGGCGAAGACATCCGCGCCGTCACCGCCCCTCAGTTCATCGTCGCCCTCGCCGCCGTGGAGGACGTCGTTCTCGGTGCCGCCGTCGAGCTTGTCGTCGCCCTCACCGCCGAAGAGCCGGTCGCGACCCGCGCCGCCCACGACGGTGTCGTCGCCTTCCTCGCCGAAGAGGTCGTCGGCGCCTTCCTTCCCCTCGACTCGATCGTCTCCTTCGCCGCCCAGGATGGTTTCAGGCTCACCACCGCCGATGAGGCGGTTGCCGTCCGAATCGCCCAGCACGACCGAAGAACCATGCGCGTGGAAGGATGGCGGGGTTCCGTCGGGCAGGGCGAAGTTCGATGCCGAGAGTTCGGCTGCGGCGAGGCCCCTCAACTCGATGGAGCCATCGAGTGCTGCGTGCGTGATGCAGACCCCGCTCCCGTCCTCCTTGTCGACGATGGAGAGGTCGGAGAACGCGATCGCCTCGGGCAGCATGCGCAGATCGATCACGTCCTTGTCCACCTCGAATTCGTAGATGACGTCGTCGTCCGCCTCCACGCCGTAGACGAAAGTATCCGCGCCGCTTCCGCCGATCATGGTGTCGTCGCCGGACCCGCCGGTGAGGATGTCGTTTCCGTCGCCGCCGCGCAGGATGTCGTTGCCCCCGCCGCCCCACAGGTGATCGTTTCCGAGGGAGCCGACCAGGTGGTCGTCGCCGGTGTCCCCCAGCAAGAAGTCGTTGCCCGTGCCGCCGTTGACAAAATCGTCGCCGCTGCCGCCGCGCACGATGTCGCGGTCTCCCCCGCCCCGCACGACGTCGTCGCCCGATCCGCCGAGGACCACATCGCGGCCCCCGTTGCCCTGGAGCGCGTCGCTGTGGCTTCCGCCCTCGATGATATCGTTGCCACCGCGGCCATCGACGGTGTCATGGCCCGCGCCGCCGATCAGGATGTCGTCGTTTTCCGTTGCTTCATTCGGGTTGGCCATCGTTGCCTCCTGTTGGCTTGTCCAAGCGTTTGCTTCTAAATCGGGTCGATCAAGGCGTTCTCCGCGCTGCTGGAAACCCCGTCACATGCCGTCGACGGACGCGGCGTCGGTGGCCGGCTCGTAGAACACGAAGTCCTCGGCACTGAGGTCGCTCACGGCCGTGTCCTGAAGCCAGATCTGGCCCCCGCCGCGGCTCGTGAGATCGACCATGGCAGCGGTTCCGAAAGCCCAGACGTGCAGATCGTCGAAGCCCGAGAGCCCCTTGAACGCCGAGAGGTCGATCGTGTTGTCGCCGCGGTCGAAGTCGGTGATCCAGTCGGTGCCATGATCGCGGCCGAACACGAAGGTGTCGTCGTGGGCGCCGCCGGTGAGCGTGTCGTTGCCCTCGCCGCCGACAATCCGGTCGTCGTTGAAGCCGCCGGCGATGGTGTCGTTGCCCTCGCCGCCGAAGAGCCGGTCGTCGCCGAAGCCGCCGGCGATGGTGTCGTTGCCTTCCTCGCCGTAGATGGCGTCGGCCCCGCTTCCGCCGTCGAGCTTGTCGGCGCCTTCGCCGCCGAAGACGCGGTCTTGTCCGCCCTCGGCGAAGGCGGTGCCGTCGCCCTCGCCGTTCACATAGAGCACGGCGCCGTCCGACCCGTTGTACTCATCGCTCGGTCGGACGATCCAGGCGCCGTCGATGGTGATCTTGGTCGTCTCGCCGTCCGGCATCCTGAAGTCCGACGCCGAAAGTTCCGACGCGTTGCAGTCCCTGAGCTCGATGGAGCCGTCGAGGGCTGCGTGGGTGATCCTGACCCCGCATCCCTCCTCAACGTCCGCGATGGTGAGGTCGGAGAACCTGATCGCCTCGGGCAGCAGGCGCAGGTCGATGACGTCTTCTCCCGGCTTGAAGTCGAAGATGACGTCGTTGCCGTCATTCCCGAGGTAGACGAAGTGATCCTCGCGCGCGCCGCCGCTCAGGAGGTCGTCGCCCTCTTCGCCGACGATGACGTCCTCTCCGTCATCGCCTTCGAGGAAGTCGTGGCCGCTGCCGCCGATGAGACGATCCCACCCTGCGTCACCCACGATGTGGTCGTTGCCGGAGTCGCCATAGAGGAAGTCGTCCCCCCCACCCCCTCTGACGTAATCGTCACCGCTGCCGCCGCGCACGATGTCGCGGTCACCGCCGCCGTCGACAACGTCGTCGCCGGAGCCGCCGAGCACGTGATCGCGGCCGCCGCCGGCCGAGAGCGTGTCGTTACCGCCCCCGCCTTCGAGGATGTCGTGGTCGTTGCTGCCGTCGAAGGTGTCGTTGCGGCCGCCTCCGCTGCGGATGACGGACTCGTCGGTTACGGGATCCAAGGTCTTGGCCATCGCTGCCTCCTGCAGGCTGCTCTCGATACCTGACCCTTAGGTCGGTCCGGGCGAGGATGATTGCCAATAGCGTTATCCTAATGGTTCCATAAGGTTAGGCATGATGGGCGGCCGCATTGGCGTAGCTATAAGGGCCAGCGATGTCGTCGGCCGCCGGTCTGGCCAGAACATGCCTTCGCTGGACGATGCGCGCTTTTTGGGTGAGTGCCGGCTGGAGCCGTCAAATCCCGTCGATTGACGCTGCGTCGGCGGACGGCGCGTAGAACACGAAGTCGTCCGCGTCGAAATCGTCCGCGTCGACGCCCTCGAGTCGGACGAGGCCCCCGCCGCAGCATGCCAATTCGATCACCGTCGTCATCCCGTAGGTCTCGATGTTGACATCTTCGAAGCCGGCGATCTCTTCGAGGCTCGACAGGTCGATCAGGTCTTGGCCAAGGGCGAAGTCGGTGATCGTGTCGTCGCCGTGGTCCGGCGTGAATACGAAGGTGTCGGCGCCCGCGCCGCCCGTGAGAAGGTCGTCGCCCTGGCCGCCGACGAGCAGGTCGTCCTCGGTGCCGCCGTCGAGCGTGTCGTCTCCCTCGCCGCCGAAGAGCCGGTCGCTGCCCGTGCCCCCGTCCAGGCTATCGTTGCCCTCCTCGCCGTAGAGATCGTCGGACTCAGCGCCGCCGAATATTTGGTCGTCGCCCTCACCGCCCAAGATGCTGTCGTATCCACCCATGCCCTTGATGGTGTTGTCTTCCTTGCCGTCGAGCATGAGAGCGGAATTGTCCGATCCCATGAACGGATCAACCGGGCGGTTGATCGTGGTGCCTTCGATGGTGATCGACGTCGTCGTTCCGTCCGGCATTTCGAAGTTGGACTTGGTCAGGTCCCACTTGGTGATCCCCCTGATCTCGATCGAGCCGGCGAGAGCATCGTGCTTGACGACGACACCGCTGCGGTCATCCGTCTCCAAGATGGATAGCTCTTCGAATTCGATCGCCACCGGCAGCAGGCGCAGGTCGATCACGTCCTTTTCGACCTCGAAGTGCTGGATGATGTCGTTACCCGAATTCTCGTAGTAGATGAAGCAATCGGCGCCTGCCCCGCCGACCATCTGGTCGTCGCCTGCCCCACCCAGGAGGAGGTCGTCGCCCCCGCCCCCGGAGATGGTGTCGTTGCCCTCGCCGCCCCACAGTCGATCGTTGCCGCCGTGGCCGTGGAGGGCGTCGGCGCCGGTATCCCCAAAAAGGAAGTCCCGGTCCGCGCCACCGCTCACGACATCGTTGCCGCTTCCGCCGCGCAGGATGTTCCGGCCGGCTCCGCCGCCGATGACGTCGTCACCCGACCCGCCGAGCACGATATCGTGGCCGGCGCCGCCTTCGAGATGGTCGAGATGACTCCCGCCTTCGATGATGTCGTTGCCGCCGCGGCCCTCAATTCGGTCGTCCTCGGCACCGCCGACAAGGATGTCGTCGCGCTCCGTCGCTTCGCCCGTATTGGCCATGGCGCACTCCCGTGGTCAGCGTATCGCGTCTCATCGGGAGGTCGGACCGGGCGGGAGCCATGTCCAATATGCTTTTCCTGTGGGTTCCATAAGCGCGGCCGGCCTATCCTCAGCTCTCGGGCGCGGGCGCCGTGTCGATGCGCGGTCGGGTGAGGCGGGGCCAGTAGGCCCCGAGGAAGAGGGCGAAGGCGCCCGACCAGAGCAGGGCCGAAGCGGCGAGGGCGTGAGGCTCGGCCTCCGCGCCGGCGAGCGGGCCGAAGACCCGCAGCGCCGCGCCGAGGTGAACCAGCACGTACGCCATCAACTCCGCGCGGCCTGCAGCGAGCGGCCGGCCCGTATGGCCGAGGGCGCTCCGCGTCATCATTCCCAGCATGAGCCCGCCGATCGCGCCCGCGCCCAGCGCGTGATAGGCCGCAGCCGGCGGCACGCTGACATCGGCGAGCCAGAGTGCGCGCAGGATCAGCGCCGCCGGCAGCCAGGCGTAGGAGAGCGGCAGCACCCAGAGCAGCGGCTCGCGCAGCGTCGCCGCCGGGTCCCAGAGCCAGAGCCGCACGCCATGGGTGCCCGCGCCGAGCGCCGCCACCGCCACGAGCCACGCTCCGCCCGGCACCCATTCGCCGAGCGCGCCCGCCACCAGCAGGATGGCGAGCGTGGCGAAGGCCACGAACTCCACGTAGGCGTTCCGCCGGGGCTTGGCCGTCGGCACCGCGTTGGCGGTGAACGCCGGGATCACCCGCCCCGCCATCAGCGTGACCAGCAGCGCGAAGAGATCCAGCCCCAGCAGTGCGCCGCCGTTCGCGCGTGCGAGCGTGATCAGGTCCGCGTGGTCCAAGTGGAAGAGCAGGTTGGCCGCGCCGAGCAGCGCCGGCACCGCCGCGACGGGCAGGTTCCGATGGTTGCGCGCCTTCAGGACCGGCAGCGCGATGACGAGCGAGACGCAGGGCAGGAACAGGCAATCCACGACGATTGCCGGGACCGCCGGCCCGGTCGCGACCAGCACCCGCCCCGCCACCCAGAGCCCCGCCAGTGCCGCGAGCCGCCAGCCGGTGGGCGTGGCGAGCCCGGTCCACGCCCGCGCCGCCGTCAGCAGGAAGCCCGTGAGCACCGCCGCGGCGAAGCCGAACACCATCTCGTGCGCGTGCCAAGCGGGCCCCGCAAGGTAGGGCTCGCTCGGCAGCACATCCCCCGGCGCAAAGTGCCAGACCGGCAGCGCGAACGCCGCAAACGCCCCTGCCAACAGGTAGAAGGGCCGAAAGCCCATGGTGAGAAGTGGGACCACCTGCCTCACCCGCACATGACCAACATCCCCGCGACACTGGCCGCGCGTCTGACACCGGTCAATCCGGCATGATCCCTATTGCATCGCGTTCAGGAGCGAGGGCGGGGCGAAAGACAGATCGCCGTGACGACGGCGGCTGGTGCTACGGCCCCCAAGATTCTGGCCGTGGACAGCGACCCCGCCGGAGCATTGGTCCTTGACCGGAGGCAAGCTAGACTGTCGGGCCGGTCAGCCGATATCGACGTAGACGGACCCATTGTCGATCCGCACCGGATAGACGGCCAGATCGTCGAGAACCGGGGCGCCGAGCGCCTCGCCCGTCTTGTAGTGGAATCGGCCGTTGTGCTTCGGGCACATGATCACGTCGTCGAACACCATGCCTTCGGCGAGGTGCGCCTCCTCGTGGGTGCAGTATCCGTCGGTCGCATGGAACTCGTTGTCGGGGCTGCGGTAGATCGCGAACGTCCGCCCGTCGTGATCGAAGCGGATCACGTCCTCGGGCTCGATATCGTCGATCGCGCAGGCCCTGACCCAGTCGCTCATCGAAATTCTTTCCTGACCGCCGGACTCCTGCACCGCGCGCGCCGCGCTCACTCCGCCGCGGCTGCCACCTTTGCTTCGGCGGGGGCCTGGGGCAGCTCCTTGTGGATCCAGAGCTCCGGGTCCCGGCGCTGCTTGAACAGGGTAGGAACCAGCTCCCGGTAGGCCGCCCAGACGCTCGGGCAGGGTGGCGGGCAGTCCGCCTTGATCTCCTCGTGCAGCTTGGGCAGGGCATGGTAGGGCACCAGCGGGAACATGTGGTGCTCCACGTGATAGTTCATGTTCAGGTAGAGGAAACGCAGCACCGGGTTCATGTAGACGGTGCGGGTGCAGAGGCGATGGTCGAGCACGTCGTCGGCAAGGGCGAGGTGCTGGGTCACCCCGAAGAAGAGCGCGATCCAGAAGCCGACGAAGGGCGGCACCAGCACCAGCGCGATCGGCAGCACCGAACCGGTCGCGATCGCCAGCGCGATGACGCCGAACCAGATCGCGATCCACACCCGCGCGGCCAGGTACACCCTCCACCACTCCGATTCCGGCACGAAGTCCTCTTCCGGGAAGGTCTTCTTGCCGCACGCGTGGATGAAGACATGCCTGATCGCCTTCACCCCGATGTTGAGATTGAAGGCGGCGAACAAGAGCGAGCGAAAGTTGGGCGGCCGCGGGGTGATGATCTCCGGGTCCCGGCCGACGATGATCGTGTCGGTGTGGTGTCGCGTGTGGCTCCAGCGCCAGATTGTCGGCTCACGCAGCAGGAAGAACGACGCGAAGTTGTAGACCGCGTCGTTGAGCCAGGGGATGGCGGTCGCCGTGCCGTGACCGAACTCGTGCCAGCGCGGATCGGACGAGCCGCCGAGAATCGTGCAGTAGGCGAAATAGACGGGCACCATCCACCAGGTGCCCCAGGTGAACCAGGTGAGGACGCCGAGGCCGGCGATCAGCGCAAACCAGAGGAAGAGATGCCAGAGCGCGGGGAAGTTGCGGCGCTTCATGAGCTCCTTGAGGCGCGCGCGCGGCACCGGGGACTGGTACCAGTCCGCCGAGACGAGGCCCTTCTCCCAGGCGCGCCTGGTCTCCTCGCCGTTCAGGCTGTAGTCCCTGCGTGCAATGGCCATGCCTGCATCCCTCCTGTGCGTTCAGCCCTACGGCATTGAGCCAAACATCACCGCCTCGCGAGCAGCCGCCTGCCGAAGCGAAGCGCACACGGCGCGCCCTGTCCGGCGGCTCTCGACGATCCTCCGGCCGACCCGATTGCGGCTGGCACCTGCCAACTGGCCAGGACCCTAACCGGGTTGTCCGGCCCGGATTTTAGCCCATGCCCGGCCTTGCGCTCCAATTCTTCTCCGCGGCTCGGGTTGCGACCGGCAGTTGCGGCTTCCCGAGACGTCGCGCCGCGCGCCGGTCCGGCAGCGTTGTAATCCAAATTTGCGCTTGCTAGGGTTTCGGAGCGGCGGTCCTGGTTACCGTCACGGGTCCGGGCGCGCCGACGGGATCGAGGGGAGAACCTCATGGCGATCACCGACCAGCAGGTTCAGCAGTACTTCGACGATGGCTTTCTCATCGTGGAGGACTTGCTGACGGACGACGACCTCCAGCCGGTCATGGACGAGCTCGAGCAGGTCGTGGACGAATGGGCCGAGAAGCTCCATCGGGCAGGCAAGATCTCGG